>Ga0123353_10002562_pt1 | contig 22587 bp, 16 predicted proteins | sample TergutLab28metaG_3_FD_92763 | JGI IMG/M metagenome (GOLD analysis project Ga0123353, IMG submission 92763) | Labiotermes labralis P3 segment gut microbial communities from Petit-Saut dam, French Guiana - Lab288 P3 | ecosystem: Host-associated > Arthropoda: Insects > Digestive system > Gut ... | reverse complement strand
GCCTCTTCGAGTATCTGTTTCTCCAAATCATTCAGGCGGAGTTTGTCAAGGTTATGCTTCAAGGCGAATTTCAGCAAAACATCGCTCATCCCTAGTTTGCGGACATCAACTTTTTCGCCTGTTTGGGCTGGGACGCTCTTGCCCTGCCCCAGCACCCCTGTCGCCATGACACCGGCGACGACAACGATGCCCAGCGTCCTGACCCAACCTGCCACTAAAAACCTTTTTTGCCTTGTTTCCATAACGGAAAATATAGCAGACATCAGGCGCTTTTGCAAGGTCTTTTTGGGACAGGAGTGGCGAGAAAGCGTTGCTGCATAGTGCTTATCGTTGACATTGTTACATCCCGTCAGGGATGTATCTCTCGGTAGAAAGAAGCGTAAAAAACATATGGCATCCCGTCGGGATGCCTCTCTAAAATACCGAGAGACGCATTCCTAATGGAATGCGGAGGTAGAGGAACGCCGTTTTCTACCGAGAGTGGCATCCCTGACGGGATGCCTATATGTACAACACCAATTAGAAACACTATAATCTGTTTAATCTGTGCTTCATCTGTGGCTAAACAAATTTTCCTTTTTCGCACCCTCCACTCCCAATCCGTAATTCGTAATCAGATTTATTTGCGGTGGTCGGAAAAAACAGGTATGATAGATGACGTTTTTAACCTTGATTAGGAGTTGAATACGAATGGATGCCATTGATACCCTTACCGCCCTTTCTCCGTTGGACGGCCGATACGCTTCGAAACTCGAGGCGTTGCGTCCCGTTTTCTCCGAATTCGGGCTTGTCAAACGGCGTGTCGAGGTGGAGATTGCGTGGCTGGAAACGTTGTGCGATGCGTTTGTGGCTTCGCTTTCCGAAGACGAACGCAAGGTGTTGCGCGACATTGCAAAGTCGTTTTCTGATGATGACGCACGTCGGGTGAAAGACATCGAAGTCGTCACCAACCATGATGTGAAAGCGGTGGAGTATTTCATCAAGGAGAAGATGGCGGATACGCCCTTGGCGCGCCTGAGCGAGTTCGTGCATTTCGCCTGCACGTCGGAGGACATCAATAATGTGGCTTATGCGCTGATGCTCCGTGACGGTCTGACGGTGATTCGTGCTGAACAGCAGAAACTGATTGATGCCCTTGCGGCATTAGCCGCCGATACACGGAATATGCCGATGTTGGCGCATACGCACGGTCAGCCCGCATCACCGACAACGCTGGGAAAAGAAATGGCGGTTTTTGCGCACCGCCTGAACCGTCAGTCGGAACAACTTGACACAATCAAGCTTCTTGCAAAGATGAATGGTGCCATCGGGTGTTACAATGCACATGCTTTTGCGTACCCAAAAGTCAACTGGATGGAACTTACTCGTTCGCTGATAGAAGACCGTTTCGGATTATCGCAGAATGCGCTGACCACGCAAATTGAGCCGCACGACGGCATGGCGGAACTGTTCGATGCGTTGGCACGGTGGAACACCGTACTCATTGATTTGAACCGTGACATCTGGGCGTATATTTCGCTTGACTACTTCGGACAAAAAACCGTCAGCGGTGAGATTGGGTCTTCAATTATGCCGCACAAGGTCAACCCGATTGACTTCGAGAACAGTGAGGGCAACCTTGGACTTGCAAACGCTGTGTTGGGGCATCTCGCCCGCAAGTTGCCTATTTCACGCTTGCAACGTGACTTGACCGACTCGACGGTATTGCGTAGTATAGGTGTCGCGTTTGGATATTCGTTGGTGGCGTATCAGTCCACGTTCAAAGGACTGGGTAAAATCTGCGTCAACCGTGAACGCTTGGCAGAGGACTTGGAAGACGCATGGGAAGTCTTGGCGGAGCCTATCCAGACCATCATGCGTAAACACGGCAAGCCGAACCCCTACGAGCAACTCAAAGAGCTGACCCGCGGCAAACGCATCACTCCCGAAATCATGCGCCAATTCATCCAATCCCTCGACATCCCCGATGCTGACAAAACGTGCCTCCTAGAGTTGACCCCAGCAAAGTACATTGGGCTTGCGAGCGAGTTGGCAATTGCTGATTATGCTAGTGGCATAGCTCGGAATGATGCTAAGTTTATAAAAGAGGATATTTCTCGGTCAAAACAGCCAGCGAAAGATGAAAAGTATAAGAGAAAAAAAGCGCAAATGTTCTATCAAATTGGTCTGTTATATGCTAATGGTCAAGGCGTGGACAAGAACGAGACCAAGGCCGTACAATGGTTTGCCAAAGCAGCGGAACTAGAAAACGTAAATGCGCAATTCGAATTGGGCGGGATGTATGCTTGGGGTTGTGGTGATAGTGTAAAGAAAAACGCCACTGAGGCTGCAAAATGGTTTGGAAAGGCGGCAAAACAAGGACATGCGGATGCAAACTTCTGTCTAGGTTTTATGTACCTTACTGGTGATGGTGTGGGTAAAGATGATGTTAAGGCGTCAACCTTCTTCATTAAGGCGGCAAAACTAGGAAATATAAATGTGCAACGTTCTTTACATTTTATCGTAAACGGTCATAACATAAGTCAGGATAACACCAAGACGGTCAAGCAAAAGAAGCCAAATCAATAAACAGATTTGTCCATGACGACAGAGATATGAATCCTTACATCATCCATCCAAAGATTTCTACTAACTCGTCGTCCCTAACATGGCTAAGATTGAAAAAAATCTAATGAATTTGCCTGTCACTATCTTTTCCTGCCTTTTAGTTATCCCTGCGGTGGCGCAGGATTTTGTTCATCCCGGCGTGCTTCATCGCCGCGAGGGGATGGACAGGATGCGCCGGTTGGTGGACAGCAAGGAGCAGCCGGCTTACGGTTCGTACCTGTTGCTTGCGAAGCACAAATGCTCGCAGAGCGACTATGCGCTGGAGGGACCGTTCAAGGTCATTTCGCGTGACGGGGAGTTCCGTCACACCAAGGGCAAAATGGAATCCGATTTCAGCGCGGCGTACCAGAACGCCCTGATGTGGGTTCTGACCGGCAACGAGGCGCACGCCCGTAAATCGCTCGCAATCCTGACCGCGTATGCCGACACCTTGCAACAGATACCCGACACCAACGACGCCCCTTTGCTGGCGGGTTTGGAGGGGTTTAAAATCGTCTATGCGCTGGAGGTGTTGAAGCACACTTACCCCCAAGCCGATGCGACGCAACTCGCCCTTGTCGCCCGTATGCTCACGGATATTTTCCTGCCGGTGATGGAACGCTTTTATGCGCGTGAGCCTTACACCAACGGCAACTGGGGACCTGTCGTCACCAAGGCGTACATGGCCGCGGCCATCTACTTGGATGACCGCAAGATGTACGGCAAGGCCCGCGACTTTTATCTCCGCGCCCGCGACAACGGGAGCATCGCACACTACATCTGCGGCGAGACAGGGCAGATACAGGAAAGCGGCCGCGACCAGCCGCATTGCATGTTGGGTCTCGGCGCAATGGCCACAGTGTGCGAGTTGGCATGGCAGCAGGGCGACGACCTCTACTCGGCGTTGGACAACCGCTTGCTGAAAGGCTACGAATATGTGGCGCGGTACAATCTCGGCCACGACGTGCCGTTCACACGATGGACGGACATCACCGGGAAATATTGCCGGTGGGCGGAAATCTCGGAGCAGGGCAGAGGCCGCTTCATGCCCGTTTTTGAAATCGCCCACAATCATTTTTCAGGGCGGAAAGGCCTTCCAATGCCTCACACCCGGCAGGTCTTGGAGAAAATCCGCCCCGAAGGGCACGACCGCGACCAGCCGGGGTTCGGGACATTATTGTTTTACGGAGCAAACGAGCGTAATTGAACGTTAGGTCGTTACAATTGCCAGTCCCGAAGAAACGCCGCCCTACTCAATCCAGAAACGTTTCGACATGCCGCCTTTGCGCCAGAAGTCGAGGAAGGCGTTCTGGAGGGCTTTCATGTCAACGTCCTCGAACGCCTCTTGGGTGGCCGCCTTTGCATCTCGCGAGGTCTTCAGCGCCTGACGGTAATTGCCCAGCACCTTGGCGTAGGCCGCGGCCTTGCCGGTGGATGTGCCGCAGTGCAGGAAGCACACCAGCCCCCATGCGGTGGCGTAGTTCAGGCTGCGCTTCTGGTCGCCCCCGGCATAAAACTGCGTGTGGTCCATATCGAGGATCAACGGGATATTCTGCGCGGCCGCATCGAGGTTCTCCATCAGCGTCCGCTTCTTGTTGGACTCCTTGACCTCCACGCGCTTCTGCGCCTTCAGTTCCGCGGCTTCGAAGAACCCGGCGTGGCCCTCGTTGTACCACGTTGCGTCTATGCGCCCGTCCGATGCGTAGAACAGGTACTGGTGAAACGCCTCGTGCCGGATGATCATGACCGTCTTCTCTTTGTCGTCCCGGCTGTCCTCGCCCTGCGACAGGATACACAGCTCGCGGCGGGAGGGCATCCAGCAGCCCACGCTCCACTCCAGCTGCTCCCCGACGTAAGTCGCGTACGCCTCCTTCGAGTCCACGATGCGCACGACGTTCACCTCCCGCTTGTCGCTGAACGGCTCAACGACTTTCGCGAACGCCTCCCTCAACGTCGGGAGCGTGTTCTGCAACTCCCTCACCAGCGACTTCCCCGCCGCGCCTCGGATGTTCGAGATGAAGATATAATCCGCCGCCTCGGCATACCACCAGCCGTCCATATTCTTGATGGTCCGGATAATCTCATCCCGGCTGTCCGACGCCGCACCGTTCCCCTTCCCCGGATCCTTCGGCCCGCTACCGCCCCCCGCCGGAGCAATCGTCGCCGCGTTCGCGAGGGCCAGCCGCTCGAAATCCTGCCGCACCTTCTGCACGGGCGTGGCGTCGTTCACCCGGATCACCACCGCATACCAGGCCGAGGGCTTGACCTTGCCGCCCGACGTGCGCCCCTTCATGCGGAACATCCACATCAGCGTCTTCGTGTCGCCCGCCGCAAAGAAGAGCGCGTTCGACAGGTTCTGCGACACCTTCAGCTTCTCGACGCCTGTCGGCTTGACGCCCGTGAACGCCTCCAGCCATGCCGACAGCGCCGCCTCGCCCGCGGTCTCCCCGAGCGCAAGCTCCGGCGCCTCGGCCGCTTGCTTGTAAGCCTCGCGCGTAACATGGTTCTCGGCGGAACGCACGATCGCATCCCGGACCTCCGGCAGCAGCACCGTCGGCTGGGCGATGATCATGACGTTGCCCGCCGCGTCGCGCCACTGCCCCGCATGCTGCGACGCATACCACATCTCATACACGCTGAGCCTGTCCTGCTGGGACTTCTCCTCCCCGCGCGTGATGGTATAGGTGTGCACCTGCGGCTGCGGCAGCGGCTCCGGGGTCGAGTTCCCCAGGATGCGCACACGCAGCCCGAGGTTCGGCAACTCCTTGTTCGCCTGAAACGACGGCATCGCCCCAACCATCAGATGGCCCGCGGCGGCGACAACAACCAGCAATCCCTGTGAAACATTCATGGGGATAAGCATAGCGGATTCTCCGCAAACCTCAACTTTTTTATGCCCAGAAAAAAAACAACCGGCCGCCGCCCCAAATAAGACATTGACCCCTGCGCGACCGATGGGGTATCATGCCCCCGTTATGCAAAACGCTCAACTCATCCCTCGCTGCCTCAAGGGCCGCTCCGCCGTGATGCTGCTCGCCGCCCTGCCGCTGCTCCACGGCTGCAAGAAGGAAACGCCGCCCACGCGCATCCAGTGGCCCGTGATGGGGACCGTCGCGGCGGTGCAGTGCGTGGATGCCCGCGCCGCGCCACAGGCGCGCGACACCGTGCAAGCCGCCTTCAGCCACATTGACGCCTCGCTCTCCACCTGGCGCGCCGACAGCGAAATCGCCCTCGTGAACCGCATCGCCGGCAACGGCACGCCCGTCCCCGTAACAGACAACGTCGTTACGGTCCTGCGCGCCGCGTTCGATCTCTGCGCGAAGAGCGGCGGCGCGTTCAACCCGCTCATCGGCCCGGTCATGAAAGCGTGGGGCTTCAACGGCGCCGCCGCCCGCCCCGCCCCACCCGACGCGGAAACCCTCCTCGCCGCCGCCGCGCTGACCGACTGGTACCAGATAGACATCAACGTCGAGAGCCTGCCTTGCACCATCCGCCTCTTGAAGCCGGGCATGGCGCTCGACCTCGGCGCCATCGCGAAAGGCTATGCCGTTGACAAGGCCTGGGACGCGCTCAAGGTCGCCGGCCACACGAACACCCTCGTTGACCTCGGGGGCAACCTGCGGGCCCTGGGCGAGGCCGCCCCCGGCCGCGGGGGCTGGCGCACAGGCATCCGCAACCCCTTCCAGCAAGGCACCTGCCTCGCGCTCTTCCTGCTGTCCGACGGCGAGTCCGTCTCGACATCCGGCAACTACGAGCGCTTCGTCGAAATCGAGGGCAAGCGTTACGCGCACATCATGGACCCGCAAACCGCCCAGCCCGTTACAGGCATGGCCGGCGTTACCGTCGTCGCGCCGACCGCCACCCTCGCGGACGGCCTCTCCACCGCGCTCTTCGTGCTGGGCACCGAACGCGGCGCGGCACTCCTCAAGCATTACCCGGGGTGCGAGGCCCTCTGGATCCCCGACACCCCCGGCCATCTCGTGATCTTCGCAACCCCCGGCCTCGCCAAACGCCTCACCCCCAGCGGCAACGCCAAGCTCGACATCCGCCTCATCCACGAGCGGCGGTAACGCGTGGCCCGCCCATGACGACATTTTCTGCTTGTGCGCCCGCAGGGGGTATGCTAAATTACCCGTGTTTCTTTGCATAGAAGCATTCGTCGGAGGCATTATGAGTAAAGCAGGTGTTGGGTTGTTGGGCGCGGCGGCGGGGCTGCTGCTGGTGTGCGGTTGCGGGGAGCAGGCGCAGGAGCGCGCAGCCGTAACGCTGCGGTATGCGAACTTCCCGCCGGCGGCGACGTTCCCGTGCGTGCAGATGGAGCACTTCGCAAAGGAGGTGGAAGCGCGCACGGAGGGAAAGGTCAAGATACGCACGTTCCCGGGCAGCGTGCTGCTGGACGCGAAGGGGATTTTCGACGGGGTCATCAATGGCTCGGCGGACATCGGTAATTTCGCGATGAGTTACCAGCCGGGACGCTTCCCCGTAACGGAGGCGCTGGACCTGCCGCACTTCTTCCCGGACGCGAAAGCCGCGACGCGCGCGCTGGAGTCCGTGATGGATGCGTTCGCCCCGGCGGAGTTCAAGGACGTGGTGGTGCTCTCGGTCTTCACCTGCCCCCCGGCGGTGGTGATGAGCAAGCCGCCCGTAACGGGCGTAACCGATCTGAAGGGCCTGGCGATCCGCTCGTCCGGAACAGGCGCAGAGGTGCTGAAACGCCTCGGGGGAACGCCGATGGCGATGCCGCAGAGCGAGGTGCCCGATGCGCTGCAGAAGGGCCTCGTGGTGGGCAACCTCTCGTCGCCGGAGGTGTTGAAGGACATGAATTACGCGGCCACCTGCCCGAATGTGTTTGCGGCGGATCTGGGCGTGATCAGTTTCGCGGTGGTGATGAACAAGCGGAAGTTCGAGTCGCTGCCGGAACAGGTGCGCGAGACGCTCCGGGCGCTCGGCCGCGAGCAGTCGCACTGGACCGCGGCGTATGTGGACACCCATGCGACAGAGGCCATCGCGTGGGGTGAGGCCACACACGGCGTGAAGGTAACCACGCCGTCGGCGGCCGACCGCGCCGCGCTCCGGGCTGCGGCCGCGCCGCTGATGGAGGAGTATGTGGAGCGCGTCAAGGCGAAAGGCGTGGACGGGCGCAAGGTGCTGGATGCGATCGCGCGCATGGGCGGAAGGACACCAGGTGAATAGCTGTTGCCGTGTGTTACAGGCCCTTGCGGGCGTGCTGCTGGTGTTCCTGATGTTGCTGTCGGGCATCAGCGTGGTGCTGCGGATGTGCAAGATGCCGTTTGCGGGGGAGTATGAGCTGGCGGGTTTTGCGGGCGCGCTGCTCGCGGCGTTTGCGCTGGCAGAGACACAGCGCAAACGCGGCCATGTGGAGCTTGACGTGATCACGCGCCGTTTCTCGCCGCGGCTGCGCCGTATCGCGGGGTCGGTGAATGTGCTGCTCGGCGCGCTGGCCATGGCGGTGGTGTCGCTGCAGCTTATCCGCCGCGCGCTGTCGCTGATCCGTGCGGGCGAGGTTTCCGAGACGCTTCGGGTGCCGTTCGCATGGGTGATGTTGGCGGTGGCGGCGGGGTTCATCCTGCTGGCGCTGGTGTATGTGGCGGATGCGTGCTGCCACGGCGCGGAAGCGGCGTTGCAATTCCCGGTGGACGAGGACAAACCCATTCCAAAATGAACGAAACGATTCTAGGTGCCACAGGTGTGGCGGTGATGCTGACGCTGATCCTCGTGCTGGGGATGTCGCCGGGGCTGGCGATGTTGCTGACGGGGCTGGCCGGGATTCTGGCGCTCGCGCCGCCCGGTGATTTCTGGCACACGGTGCTGAACGGCCAGGTGGGCGCGGAGATGTGGGGCGTGTTCTCGAACTACGGTTTCACGGTCATCCCGCTCTTCGTGTTTCTCGGCGAGATTATTTTCCATGCGGGTTACAGCGACCGCCTGTTCCGCGCGGCGCGGGTTTGGTTCGGGCACACGCGCGGCGGGCTGGCCATCACGACCATCCTCGCGTCGGCCGGGTTCTCGACGGTGTGCGGCTCGAACACCGCGACCGCCGCGACGATGAGCGCGGTGGCGCAACGCCCCATGCGCCATGCGGGATACCACCCTGAATTGAGCGGCGGCGCGATCGCCGTGGGCTCGACGCTCGGCGCGATGATCCCGCCGAGCATCGTGCTGGTGGTGTACGGCCTCTACACGCAACAGGAAATCAGCCGCCTCTTCGCGGCCGCGATGATCCCGGGCTTCCTGCTTGCGGCCGCGATGATCCTGTGCGTCAAACTCCTCTGCTGGAGGCATCCCGGCTGGGCGCCGGTTACGCCGCGCGGCTCGCGCAGGCGCCGCCTGGCGGTGCTGCCGCCGGTGCTGGAGGTGGCGGTGCTCTTCGGCGTCGTGATGGGCGCGTTGTTCTCCGGCTACATCTCGCCGACCGAGGCGGCGGGCGTGGGCGCGTGCCTGGGCCTGGCGGGCTGCGCGCTCCGCGGCCGGCTCTCGTGGAAGAAGCTGCGCCTGGCCACCGAGGCCACGCTGCGCATCACGGGCATGGTGTTCCTGATCCTTGCGGGCGCGACGGTGTTCGGCAAGTTCCTTGTCCTCTCGCACCTGCCGCAGTTGCTCACCGAGTCCATCGCATCGCTCCACCTCCCGCCGCTGGTGATTATCCTGCTGATGAGCCTGTGCTACCTGGTCGGCGGGTGCCTGATGGATGCGCTGGCGTTCCTGCTGATTTCACTGCCGCTCTTCCAGCCGCTGGTTGAGCGGATGGGTTACGACCTCGTGTGGTTCGGGCAGGTCATCTGCCTCATCACGACCCTTGGCGCGGTAACGCCGCCCATCGGTGTTTCCTGCTTCGTGGTCGCGGGGTATCCCGGCGCGCCGCCGATGGAGGTCGTCTTCCGTGGCGCGATGCGTTTCCTGCCGGCCTACCTGTTCGTGTACGCCCTGCTCCTGCTCTGGCCGCTCCTCACGGGAACGTCGCCCTGACCTTCGTGTTCAGAAGAGCCGCCTGGCGGCCTGGATGTCGTGCTGGATCTGCGCGGCGAGGTCGGCGGGGGAGGCGAAGGCCTGCTCGCCGCGGAGGCGGCGGAGGAATGAGACCTCGACGGGCCGCCCGTAAAACTCGCCGCCCGAATAGCCCAGCAGGTGCGTCTCGAGGGTGGGGCTTGCCGTTGGGCTCGCGCCGAAGGTGGGCGCCCGCCCGAAACTGGTAACGCTGGCGCAGGGGGTCCCGTCCACGCGCGTGCGTGTCGCATAGACGCCGACAGGCGGCAGGACCTCCGCATCCGTCCGGATGTTCGCGGTGGGGAACCCTATCCCGCGCCCGCGCCCATGGCCGCGCATGACCGTGCCGGACACGGCATAGGGGTGGCCCAGCATGGCCGCGGCATCCTCGATGCGCCCGTTGCAGATGGCCTCGCGGATGCGTGTGCTGGAAATCTCTGCGCCCTGATATTCGGCGTACTTCACGACAACGACGTTGAACCCGTAGGCCTTGCCGTAGCTGGCGAGCATCTCGGGCGTGCCTTCGGCGCGTCTGCCGAAACGCCAGTTTGCGCCGCAGCGTATCTCGCTGAGCCGCATGTGCGGTGTCGGGGCCGCGGGTTCGCCGCAGAGCCATTTGACGAACGCCTCGGGCGTGAGCAGCGCCAGCCGCCGCGTGAACGGCAGGAGCAGCACGCCGTCCATGCCGAGCGCGGCCAGCCGGTCCAGCCGCTCGGCCTTCGTGCTGAGGAGCGGCGGCGTTTTGGATGGGGCCAGCACCGCGAGGGGGTGGCAGTCGAAGGTGAGCGCCCAGGCCTGCCCGCCGACCTCGCGGGCCCGCCGCACGGTGGAGGCCAGCACCTCCTGATGGCCCTTATGCACGCCGTCGAAAAACCCGGCCGCCAGCATGATGGGCGTGTCGAGCTTGCGCAGTTGCGAGGCGTGTGTGAAGGTGTCCATGAAACCATCAGGGATGCGGAATGAACGGGCAGCAGGACGGTTTGGCCATTAGCGGTTCACAGCGCATTTTTGAGTTTCTCATGCCTAGTGCGCGTTCGCCTCAACGAGCCGCGCGATGGTCATCACGCGTGCGGCAAGCTGGTCGGGCGTGAGTTTCAAAATCTCGTCGAAGGGCATCGCGTCCTGAACGTCGAAGATGCCGGACTTGGTGCGGCGGAGCGCGTCGAGGCAGGCCCCGCAGCCGAGTGCCTGCCCGACATCATGCACGAGCGTGCGGACGTAGGTGCCTTTGGTGCAGTCAACGGCGAACGTGGCCAGCGGGGGGTCCCAGCCCGCCAGCTCATAGCGGTACACATGCACGAAGCGGGGTTTGCGCTCGACCTCTTCTCCCTTCCGCGCGAGCTTGTACAGCGGCACGCCGCCCATCTTGACGGCCGAGACCATGGGCGGGGTCTGGTAAAAATCGCCTTCGAACGTCGCCATCTCGGCAAGCAACTGCTCGCGCGTGATGTGGTCGAACGGCCGCTCTTCGAGGATCTCGCCGTCGCGGTCCTGCGTGTTGGTGATGCGGCCGAGGCGCAGGGTGCCGACATACGATTTGTCGCTGCCCATGATGGCGCCGGAGAACTTCGTGCCTTTGCCGAGCAGGATGATCAGCAGGCCCGTCGCGTTGGGGTCGAGCGTGCCGCCGTGGCCGACCTTCTCGATTTTGAATGTCTTGCGGATTTTGTGGACGACATCATGCGAGGTCGGGCCCACGGGCTTGTCAACCAGCAAGAAGCCGTTGAACAGGTCGGGTGGCGTCATAGTGAGTGATGAGTGGTGAGTGATGGGTTACAGTGGCAGGGCGGCCCGGGGCGCCGTCTCGCGTTAGAACTTCTTGTTCGGGTCTTCCGGGGTGGTGAAGCTGAATGCCTTGACCGGGCGGCCCAGTTTGTAGGCCATCTGCATATTGACCAGGGAGACGGCCTCGGTGAACGCGCGCGCCTTGAGCTCCTCGCGCTCGATGTCCTCGCGCGTCGGGTTCTGCCGCTGGGTGGCCGCGGCCTTGTTCTCCGTTTTCTCGGCGGAGCTTTGCATCTGCGCCAAGTGTTTCTTCGCCAGGTCGAGGTCGGTGAAGTCCGAGCCGCACTTCTTGATGGAGCGCGGCTTGAGGCGTGCCGTGGGGAACGGCAGCTTGGCCGCCTTGTCCGCTTTTTTCATCACGCTCGTCTGGTTCTCCTCCCACTGCTTCTTCGCCTCCGCCATGGCGGCCGGGAACGCCTTTTCCTCCTCCTTGATTTCCGCCGACAGCTTGGCGAACGCCTCCTTGTTCAGGATCATGTAGCCGGACTGCCCCAGCATATCGAACAGCTGATAGATGCCCACCGGCTCTGCCGCATGGAGCTGGCAGGCTCCTCCCATGGCCACCAGGCACATCATCCGAATGATTTTCTTCATGGTTAGACTCCTTCCTCTCTTAGGTCCCGCTACCCGGAACCCACTCTTCCGTGATCTGCCCCGGGCGGCCACCCGGCGGCGGAAGCCGATGCACATTCGCGGAGCGCGGCGGTTCGGGGCGCGGGGGCGGCGGCCCTCGCCGCCCCAGATGACGCGCTTGCGGCGGCTGTCTCGGCGGCCGCGGCTTGGCGGGCGCCGGCGCCCGGGGGGGATTGTGCGTTGAGGGTTGGGCCGTGGGAGCGGGGGCCTTGGGAGGCTCCTGCTCCGCGCTCACGTCCCGCTGCTCTGTTTTCTCGGGCGTCCCTTGCTCCGTGCGCCCTGCCCCGTTCTCCGCTTGCTCGGGGGCCGGGGCCGGGGGTCCTCCCCGAGGCCCTCCCCGGCGGTTGGGGTCCGGGATGGCGGCCAGCAGCGGGTCGTCGGACTGCAGCATGGTGCACCGCAGCTCCTCGCCGATGAACTTCTCGATGTCGGGGATGATGAACGACTCGTCCTCATCCGCAAACGAGATGGCCACGCCGCTCTGCCCCGCGCGGCCGGTGCGGCCGATGCGGTGGACGTAGTCCTCGGGCGCATACGGGAAATCGAAGTTAATCACGAAGCCGATGTTGTCCACGTGCAGGCCGCGGCCGGCGACATCTGTCGCGATGACGAGGCGGACCTTGCCCTCGCGGAAATCCTCCAACACGCGCAGGCGGCGGTTCTGGTTGACGTCGCCGCTCAGGGTCTCGCACTTGATGCCGCGCCTCGACAGGCTGTGCGCGACATCCTCCGTCGTGGTCTTGCGGTTGCAGAAGACGAGGATACGCGAGTCCGGGAACTGCTGGATGTGGTTGTAGAGGACCGTGAACTTCTCGTTCGACGTTACGACATAGACGATCTGCTTGATGGCCTTGGCCTGCACCTGCTCGCTCTCCACCTCGATGCGCACCGGCTCGACCATCCACTGTGCCGCCAGGCGCATCACCTCATCGTCGAGCGTCGCGCTGTACAGCATGGTGCAGCGTTTCTCCTTCGGCGGCAGGCGGTGGATGATGGAGCGCACGTCCGGGATGAACCCCATGTCGAGCATACGGTCCGCCTCGTCAATGACCAGCGTGTCCACCTTCGAGAGGTCAATCACGCGCGAGCGCACAAAGTCCAGCAGGCGTCCCGGCGTCGCGACCAGCAAGTCCACCGGCGCATCGCGCACCTCGTTCCGCTGGCGGTCGTAATCCATCCCGCCATAGACCGCGAGCGAGCGCAGGCCGCAGTATTTCCCCAGCTCCGCCGCATCCTTGCAGATTTGTATCACCAGCTCGCGTGTCGGCGCGATGACCAGCGCGCGCGGCGCACCGCCCTGCTGCTGCCGCGACTCGGGCGTGCGCAGGTAGCGCGTCAGGATGGCCACGAGGAACGCGGCTGTCTTGCCCGTCCCCGTCTGCGCGCGCCCCGCGACGTCCTTGCCGGCCAGCGCGTGCTCGAGGCTCATGGACTGTATCGGCGTGCAATACTGGAAATTCTTATCCGCGACCGCATGGAGGATTTCCGCCGGGAGGTCGAAGTCATGGAAGCGCCGCTTGCCCTCGGCCGGCTCGACCTGATACTGCTCCACGGACCATGCGCTGTGCGCCTCGCGGAGCTTCTCCATCTCCGCTGTCGTCGCGGCGCCGCCCGGGCGTTGGCGGCCCTCGGCGGTGTTCTCTTGGACCGGCCCGCGGCCGCGGCCGCGCCGGTCGCCGCCCCGGCCTCCTCTGTCGCCCCTGTCGCCCCGGCTGTGCGACGACTCGGGGTGCGCGATCGAGCGGCCGCCGGAGGGCGTCTGGGCAGGGCCGCCTTGGCGGCCCTGCTGGGGACGTTCTTGGGCGGTCTTCGGCAGGGACGGCTCGCCGCCGCGCCCGTTCGGCTGCGGTTTGGGCGCGCCCGCCCTTCCGCTGCGGGGTGCGTTGGGGGCGCGGTGGCCATCCGCGCGTTGCGAACGCTTCTCCCAGCCCCGGCCTCCTTGTTTCGCGTTTGCTGGACGGTCTTGGGGCTTTGCCCCGCGTCCGGGCCCGCGTGCATCTTTCTTGGCGGCCGCGCCGCCCTTGGCCGGCTTGTCGGCTGAGGGCTTTTTACTCAGCAGCTTGTCGGCCAGCTTCTTCAAAAAATTCAACGGCATAAGATAATAACCTGATGGTTGTAAAAGACAATGCGGGCATCTCGGGTGAGGCGCCCGCATATTCGACACGATATGAAGAATGGATTAGCGCTTCGAGAACTGGAAGCGTTTGCGGGCACCGGGCTGGCCGGGCTTTTTGCGTTCCTTCATGCGCGCGTCCCGCGTCAGGCACCCGGCCTTCTTCAGGACTTCGCGCAGGCTCGCGTCCGCTGCAATCAGCGCGCGCGACAGCCCGTGGCGGATCGCGCCGGACTGGCCGCTGATGCCGCCACCTTTCGCCGAGACAAACACATCATACTTCCCCTCGAGCCCGGTCAGCGCCAGCGGCTGGCCCAGATACTGACGCAGCGCGTCGCTGGGGATGTATTCCTCGATGGCCACATCATTGACCATCCACTTGCCCTTACCAGGGAACAGGCGCACGCGCGCCACCGCCGTCTTCCGGCGGCCCGTCCCTGCTGCAATTTCTTTTAGCATCTCTCTTTCACCTCTCCTCGAATTAGAACGCCGCCGCGACGGGCTTCTGCGCCTCGTGCGGGTGCTCCGCGCCGCGATACACCTTGATGCGGCTCATCATCCAGCGGCCGATGTTATTCTTCGGCAGCATCCCCCAGACCGCCTCCTTGATCACGCGGTCCGGGTGCTTCTCCAGCATGGTCTCCGCAGAGAACCGTTTCAGGCCCCCGCGCCAGCCGGAATAACGCTGGTACTCTTTCTGCTCCATCTTGCGGCCTGTCAGGAGAACCTTCTCCGCATTGACCACAATCACAAAATCCCCCGTGTCCACACTGGGGGTGAACGTCGGGCTTGTCTTCCCGCGCACTGCATTTGCAATATTTACCGCAAGGCGGCCCAGCGGCTTATTCGCCGCATCCACCAGTTGCCAGTTGCGGGCCTCGCCCGGATTCTTCGGTATAAACGTCTTCATCATTTTCGAACCTGTCTCGCCTCTTTTCAGATCAAAAGAGGGGTTATATTACCCTAACTGCACCCGCGTGTCAAGAGCCGAGCGAGAGAATATTGTGGATAAAAAAACGCCCCTGCCCATTGGGCAGGGGCGCCCCCCCCTGGGCCTCGGGATCATAAACAACAACATAAAAAAATGTCCCGAGACATGAGGGGAAAGCGGGTTTGGGCGGTTACCTGATGTTCAGCTCGTGTTTCATCTGTTTGACTTCGTCGGCGAGGTCGAGGCGTTCGGCCTCGATTTTGTCGAGCAGCCATCGGAGGCCGCCGTCTTTCCGGAGGTACGTTTTGAACGCGTCGAGTGCGGCGCTGCGCTCGGCTTGGCGCGGCGCGTTCCAGATGGCTTCCTGCAATGCGGCGACCGCGCGGTTGTTGATGGTCATCTTCTCTTCACGCCTTGCGACGTCCACCAGCGACCGCCACGCGAGGTTCTGCACGCCGAGGTCGCGGTCTCCCTTCCCTGCGAAGACCAGCGCGGGCAGGGCGTCCTCGTTCATCCACCGGCCGAGGCAGCGGGCGGCGTCCTTGCGCGTGTCCACGTCGCCGGAGGCCAAGCGTTTCGAGAGCGCGGACAATGCGAGCTGTCCTTGGCTGATGCTGAGCAGGGCGGTGAGCGTGAGCGCGAAGTCAGGCTGGCAGGTCTGGAGCAGGCTCACCATGTGCTGCTCGTGCGTGGCCTTGTCCGTGGCCTCATTCAGGGTGGTGGTCAGGATGCCCAGGAGCCAGTCGGCGGCCTGCGGCCGGAGTTTCTGCGCGAAGTCGAGCAGTGGGCGGAACTGGCCTTCCGGCGCATAGGTTCGGATGACGTTCACCGCGCTCCGGGTCAGCGTCATGTCGGACCCGTCGAACAGCTGCGGGTCCATCGCGAGGGCATACACGCCCGCGTAGCGCCGTGCGGCCAGCAGGTCCAGCAGTGCGGCGCGGTTGGTGTAGATGCGCATCTTGAACATCTTGACGAGCTCGAGGTCAATGGCGGGGTTGGGGATGCGGCGCAGGGCCTCGCGGAGGTTCTCCGATGCGGGGGTCTGCCTGTACATCCCGATGAGCGCGTCCGCGGCCTTGTCGTCTTTCATCTGCCCGCAGGCGATGATGGCGGCGGTGCGGACGGCCTCGTCCGTGTCGCGCAACGCATGGCGGATGGCGGGCGCGGCGGCAGGGTCGTTGCGTTCCGCCAGCACGGTAATCAGTTGGATCCGCGCGTCGGGCGATCCGAGCGACGGGAGCGCGGCCGCGGCCGCGCGTGTGAGTTTGGGGTTGTCGTCCTCGCGGGCGATCTGCGCCAGCGCGGCCTCGCGTTCGAACACGTCATAGCTCGCCAGCATACTGACGATGACCTTGGCGTCTGCGCGGGCGATCTTCGCCTGAATCGCGCTCCAGTCCTGCGCGGCGAGCGATGCGCCCATGAGCGCAACGGCCATACCTATCACGGCTTGATTTTTCATCGTGTCGTCCCTGCTTATGCCAGATTCCATTTTTCGCGTTTCTCGACCGACAGCATTTTGTCCGCGTCGGGTGCGTCAATGAAACGCTCCGTGTGCGGGTTCCAGCGCAACGGCCGGCCGCACGCGATGGCGATGTTGCCGATGTGCGCCAGCGTGATGCTGCGGTGCCCCTTCTCGGCCGGCGCATACGCCGACGCCCGTGTCCTCACGGCATTGAGGAAACTGATGTGCTCGCCGTCCGTCGGCGCACTGGTCAGCTGCACCTCGTCCGGGCCGACCGGCTCGAGCAGCTTGCGGTGCGAGGCCTGCAGCGGGTTCCGCCAGCCGATGGACTCGACCCAGCCGTCATCACCGTCGAACCGCAGCGAGGGCTGGTTGGCGTCCACCACCAGCTCCACGCCGTCCGCATACTCATAGCGTACGCAGAAACTGGTGTAGGTGTCGTAGAGCTCATGCGGGGGTTTCCAGCCGAAGCCCTCGACCTTGACGGGCCCGGTGTACTCGCGGTCGAGCGCCCACTGCGCGATGTCGAACAGGTGCGCGCCCCAGTCCGCCAGCATCCCGCCGCTGTAATCCGAGATCCAGCGGAAGTGGAAATGCACGCGCCCGGGCGCATAGGGCTTCACGGGCGCGGGCCCCAGCCACATGTCATAGTTCAGCGTCGGCGGCGGGTCGCCGAACTTGACGGTCCCCGCCTGGCTCGGGAAGCTCCCGCCCGGCAGGCCGACGGTTACGCGCCTGATTTTCCCGAGCCGGCCGCTCCGCACGATTTCGCACAGATGGCGGTACTCCGGCGCGGTGCGGTTCTCCGAGGCCGTCTGGAACACGCGCCCCGTCTTCTTGATGACATCCACTAGCCTCCGCCCGTCTGCCACGTTATAGGTGAGCGGCTTCTCGCAGATCACATCCTTGCCGGCCTGCGCCGCGAGGATGGACACGAGGACATGCCAGTGGTCTGCGGTGGAGACCATGATCGCGTCGGTGTCGTCCCTTGCGAGGAGCGTGCGGAAATCGCCGTCCGCCTTGATGCCGCGCCCATAGACTTTCTCCATCTCGCGCAGTGCCGAGGTCTGGCGTTCCGCATCCACGTCGCACACGGACACAAGCTGAATGTCCTGCATATTTTTCATGATGGCGAAATTGCGTCCCATGAAATGGTCGCCTGCGCCCACGCACCCGATGGTGATACGGTTCGAAGGTGCTGGCCATCCCCTCCCGAGCGCACGCGCCGGGATCAGCACCGGTGGCACCCCGGCCGCCAGCGCCATCTTCAGAAATCCCCTGCGGGGTATCCCAGATTGCATATCCGTACTCCTCCTAAAAAGACACATAAATATAGCACTTTAGTTAGGGATGAAGAAGTCGAAATTAGAGATATGTGGGAGATTTTAATTTTGAGGGGGGAGGGGCCGGGCTTCGGGGGGACGGAGGGGACGGAAGGGACCTAAGGGACGGAGGGGCTGGGAACTGGAAACTGAAAGCCAGCAACTAAAAACTAAAAGCCAGCAACTAGAAACTAGCAACTAGAAACTAAAAGCTAAAAGCCAGCAACTAAAAACTAAAAACTGAAAACTAAAAACTGAAAACTAAAAGCTAGAAACTAGAAACTAGAAACTAGCAACTAGAAACTAGAAACTCCTAAAACAAGAAAGGCGCACCCACTGGTGCGCCTTTCTTGTTTTAGGCTGCTTTGCCTCTATTGCTTGATGGCCTGGACTTTGAAGAACATCCGTTCGGAGGTGGGGAGGATGGTGCTGGGGAGCAGGAGCTCGTCGGCGAGGCCGTAGGTGGCGGCGGGTGTGCCGGCGGGCGGGCCCCACGTGAGCAGGTCGGTGGAGATGAGGACCTCGTAGCGGTAGTTGGCGCCGAGCCGGGCCTTGATGGGGTTGCTGGCCCAGGCCAGCTTCACGTCTAGCCCGGGGGACACGAGGATCTGGTCAATGTGCACGCCCATGTCGTCGGGGTCGGAGTCGCCGGTGTCCCAGCGGGCGACGAGGATGTCGGGCGAGTGGCTGGAGAAGATCCAGTTGGTCGTTACCTGGATGTCGGGGTAGTCCTGCAGGACCCAGCCGAGGAAGGAGTAGTCGTCGGGGTGCACGGGGGGCAGCGCGGGGTGCGTGTAGTTGTCGCCGATCTGGATGGGGAGGGTCTCGTGGAGGCTGCCGTTGCCGCCGCCGATGCCGTCGTAGTAGTGCACGGCCATGGGGGGCGGGGGCCAGGTGGAGCAGGTCTCCCAGTTGGCGTAGATGTCCGTGGGGGAGGCGTCGGTGAAGGGGGTGTCTTGGGTAATCTGCTCCATGGTCATGTCAATGATTCCGTCGGTCGCGTACCACCCGGCGAAGAGGGTGTTGGCGGTTTGGGAGGTGGGCTGCTCGGGGGGCATTCGGTAGGTGGCGCCGGGGTAGATGTATTGCGTTACGGTCTGTGAGGCGGGGTCGCCGTCGCTGGCCCAGAAGGTTACCTCGACGGGGATGCCGAAGCCGTAGATGAGGTCGTTGCCGTCTATGAGGAAACGCTCGGAGGGGTTGGCGAGGGGGATGAAGCTCTCGATGAACGCGGCGCCGTCCTGGACGACGAGCTGCCCGTTGGGGCCGTAGCTCTGGATCTTGGCGAAAAGGTCGTCATAGGTCAGCTGGGGCGGCAGTTCGTTGTTCTCGTCCTCAATGAGGGACTCCAGCGCGGCGATGACGATCTCGTTGAAGACGCTGCGGGCGGTGAAGCCGACGGTCATCGTGGCGGAGAAGGTGCTGTCGTCCACGCAGACGAAGCCTTCGGGGGTCAGCAGGATGTCGGTGCCGCTGAAGCTGTTGAAGGTGGTGCCGCCGAGGATGATGGTGTCGGCGGGGTTCCCGGCGATGACGGCGAAGTCGGTGTTGAACGTGCCGCTGTTGAAGGTTATCGTGGACGGGAGGGTCGTAAGCGACTTGAGCTCCTCTATGTCTTGGAAGATGGAGTTGCTGGTCTCCACCCCCAGCGTGAGGAAGGCGGTTTCTAGGGCATCCACGATGAGGTCGTTCGAGGCGAACGCGGACAGTGCGCCCGTGAAGTCGCCGCCGTTGATCTCGGCGGTGCTGTTGATGAGGCAGACCCAGGCGAGGGGGAGGGCGTGGTCAGCCCATTCGGGCAGTTCCAGGCCATTCTCGCCGTTGGGGTCGAGGAGGCCGATCAGCCCGCCCACGCCGGAGGTGAATTGCCCGCCGTTGATGGTGAGGGATACGCTCTCGTCATTATCGAATGCGACAAACCCGATGGCGGAGAGCATCTGGAACGTGCCGTTGTTGATGGTCAGCGTGGCGTCGTCCAGCGCGGCTATGCCGGTGAGAAGGCTGGTCAGGTGGAAATCCCCGCCCTCGATGACCAGTGTGGCGGAGTCGGAGATATCTATGCAGGAGTCTGCGCCCATGATGCTCAGTGTGCCGCCCGCGATGGTTACGCTGGCGTTACCATAGAAGTGGCAGTGAAACATTTCAAGGTCTGCGTCAATCAGCAGGGTCCCTGTGCTGATGTGTATCGAGTCGCCTATGAAGGACATGAAGGACGAGTCCTTCTGTTGGTGAAACGAGGCCTTGCCTTTGAGGGTGGTGTCGGCGAGGTAATCGAAGATGACGGCATTGTCCGTACCCTCGTAGGTCTCGTAGGGCGAGTTCGGCACGCCGTCGCCGAAGTGGATGATGGCGGTCGCGTAGTCGCCTGTGGTGGTGTCGTAGCGGTCGGAGGCGATGGCCTGCATGGCCAGGTAGGTGTGGTGGCGTTGGATGGTGGGGAACATCCCGCCTGAGTGCCAGTAGCCGTTAAAGGTGCCGAGGTATTCGCCGTTCTGATAGGGGTGGCCCTTATAGACTGTCGTCTCGTGTGTGGCGGTGCTGAGGAGGTAGTAGGTGGTTACGGCCTTGGGCAGGGGCGGCCCGAATGCGGGGTAGCCCTTGGCGCCTTGCCCGTAGGAGTCTTCGAGGTTCCAGGGGAGGTAGGAGGCGCCGTAGTTGTTGTTCTGGTCTGTTACCCAGTCGTTGAGGGTGTCGAGGAGGGATGCGGAGGAGCCGCCCTGGATGTAGGAGATGGTGCCGCCGTCGTTCAGGCCGTCGTCCGGTTCGCCGAAGGTGCCGATGTCGTATAGTGCGGAGGAGCCGCTTTTCACCCCGTAGGCATCTGGCAACGCGCTGTTTTGGTCGTACCAGAAGCCGTTGACGATATAGGAGTCCAGTGATCCGACAAGCCCGCCCACGTAATCCCCGGTAACTTGCGCCGCGGAGCTGTAGCAGTTCACGATGTCATCGCCGTGCGAGTCGCCGACGATGCCGCCGCTATACGACGAGAAGGTGCTCCCAAGGAATTCGTTGAGGAGATTCCCCGCGTTCCAGCAGTTCTCGATGCAGGTATTCCACGTTTGCCCTGCGATGCCGCCCACGTTGGCCTGCACGGCCTCCACGTTGCCCGAGTTGGAGCAGTTGCGTATGATGTTGAGGATCGTGCCGGAGCCGTCGCCGCAGCGTCCTGCAATACCGCCGATGTCGAGGCGGGCCCCAATATCCGTATCGCCGTAGAGGTTGGCGCGGTTGTGGCAGTCGTCCAGGATGCCGGCCTGAATGTAGCCGACGAGGCCCCCGACGAGGCAGGTATCGTTCCAGGAGCCGACTGCGCCTGAGACCTTGGCGGTATTGTGGCTGGTCGTGATGAGGACCTCCCCCCCGAAGCTGGTCCCGTCGTAGATGAAAACCGGCAGTGTGGTCCCGGTAATCTCCGCGGTTATTCCGGCGAGGCCGCCGATGTAGAGTTCGTTTTGTGCCTGCGCGCTCAGGGCGCCGTGGTTGGCGCAGTCTATGATATGCGTGTAGTCGGCGCAGCCGAAGAGCCCGCCAATGGCGATTCCGTAGCCGTTGGCATCAAAGCCGTTGGGCGCGTAGTCCGAGAATTCGAGCGCGGGGATGGTGGGGGCGGTCGAGATGGATGCGAGGTTCTCGCAGTCCGCTGCCAGGACGCACGCGCCGAACCCGACGAGCCCGCCCAGGATGAGACCAGCCCTTTCGGCATTGTCGGGCTTGGCGGCGATGATGGGGAGGTTGTTCTTGCAGGTGCTGAACCACACGTCGTTGGCAAGCCCGACGAGGCCGCCGACGACACCATCGCTGAGGAGGATGGGGATGGGGCCGCCGAAGGCGCCCTGCAGGTCGCCGATTGCGTAGAGCGGGGCGCCGCTGGAGGAGGACACGGTTACGTCCCGCACCTCGCAGAAGCTCATCCAGCCGGCAAGTGCGCCGCAGAATATGCCGTCTGCCACGAAATGCTCAACCTGCAGGTTGAGCGCCTGGATGACGGCGAGGCCCGGGTCCATCGCTTTCGTCTGCCTCTGCCCGCCGACCATGCCGAACAGGCCGAAGGCCGGGACGCGCACGCCTAAGGCTTCGGAATAGGTGCCTTGCCCGGCGCTGTTGGCGGCATCGCACCGCAGGCCGCTGATGGTGAAGTAGGCGCCGTCGAATATCCCGGAGAAGGCCTGTGTGGGCATGATGCGCGAGAGGTTTCCCACATCGGCCTCATTGCCGATGGCGGTCCACCAGAATTCGGAGAGGTTAATGTTGGCTGTGAGGCGGACAATCGCGCCGAAGAAGTTGTCGCTTCCATTATTGACCAGATAGGCGAACTGCGCGAGCTTCTGAGGCGTGTCAATGGTGTAGACCGTACGCGTGGGGTACAGGGTGCCGTCGTGGCCCATCCAGTATCCCGGCTCGCTGGAGACGTCTCCGGTGGCGTGGGGCCAGTCTTCGTTGCGGTTCTGCTGGTCGGCCCAGTTGCCGTTGGCGCTTACCGGGGCTGAGAAGAGCGCGGCCGTGAGGGACGCGAGCAAAGCCGTCTTTTTGAGCACTGTGGTGATCCCGTGCGTGCGCATGGCGCAGCCGGCCGTTGTCGGCGTCAACATTGTTGTTTCCATGTAACCTCGTGTTTGATAATGGCCCTGTCTGGCAGGGATGGGGACGTAATATGACAGGTTGGATTCCTAAAGTCAAGGGGAAAAAGGGGGGGGGAGTGGTTTTTTTTTGAGGAGGGGGGGGGGGGGGGGGGGGGGGGCCCTCACAATGT
>Ga0123353_10002560_pt1 | contig 22597 bp, 22 predicted proteins | sample TergutLab28metaG_3_FD_92763 | JGI IMG/M metagenome (GOLD analysis project Ga0123353, IMG submission 92763) | Labiotermes labralis P3 segment gut microbial communities from Petit-Saut dam, French Guiana - Lab288 P3 | ecosystem: Host-associated > Arthropoda: Insects > Digestive system > Gut ... | reverse complement strand
TTAAAAACAGGGCATACTCTTAAAATATCCTTAAGTTTTATCACGCTTTTCACCTATAAAGTTGTTGTTTTGGGGGATGTTAACGGCGACGGCTTTGTAAACGCCTCCGACGCCCGCCTTATTTTGCGGCATATAGCCTCCCTTGACCCGCTTGACGGCGACAATGCGGCCATGGGCGCCGCCGACGCTGACCGCGACGGCATTATAACAGCCGCCGACGCGAGATTGGCGCTGCGCGCGGCGGCGGGGATTGAAGATTTGTTTGAAGATATATAAAAACAGCAGATAAAATCGGTGCTTTATGAAAAAAACAGCTGCATTGTTAACAATTGCCATCCTCGCGGGTGTAATTCTATTTGTTGCGGGCGCAAATAAACGGAAGGCAACGCCTTTTGTTTCCGCTGATTTCGCTATGGGTTCCGTTTTAAGCGCGTCCATATACGGCAAAAACGATATCGCGCCGCTTATATTTGAAGGCATAAAAAAGGCAGAGGCGGAAAACCTTTCGGAAAAGCTTTCGTCCTCCGATATTTATAAAATAAACCATTCCGAAAATTTCAGCGCGGAAGTTTCACCGTATACTTCCGGGATGATAAAAAAATGCGTTGAAATATCATCGCGCTGCGGAGGATATTTTGACATAACCGTCGGAGGGCTTGTAAATCTTTGGGGATTCGGCGGAACCCCCTCCGTCCCGTCACAGGAGGATATAGACGACGCGCTGCTTGCTATAGGTTACGACAAAATATTTATAGAAAACAATTATATAAGCAAGAGCCCCGGGCAGCTTCTTGATATGGGCGCCGTCGGCAAAGGCGCGGCCTGCGACATAGCTTATGATATAATAAAAAACGACGCGTCCGTGCGGGGCGCGGCCGTTTCTGTAGGCGGGAGCGTGCTGGTCTGCGGCAGAGGCGGAAAATCCGGGTGGACGGTGGGCGTGCGCGACCCTGACAAAACCCAAAATGATTATATGGGCATATTAACGCTTGAAGAAGGCTTTATCTCAACATCCGGCAATTACGAAAAGGTTTTTGAGGAGGGCGGGATAAAACACCACCACATATTAAACCCCTTCACGGGCTATCCGTCTGAAAGCGGGCTGAAAAGCGTAACGGTCATAGCCCCCACGGGTTTTTTAAGCGACGCGCTTTCCACGGCGTGCTTTATCATAGGGTATGAAAAGAGCGTAGGGCTTCTTGAAATTTACGGAGCGGATGGAATTTTTATAACGGAAGGCAACGAGGTTCTTTTAACGGAAAACGTTGATAAAAGCTTCAAAATCACAGACGGTAACTATATGTATGGATAAAATTTTCAGAAAATGTGACGCGCTTATAATAATATCATTAATCTTATTGTCAATGCTTGCGCTTGCCGCGGCCGGAAAACCCCCATTCAATAAGGGTGGCGATTTATACGCGGTAATTTATGTGAACGGAAAAGAAATTGAGGCTATCCCGCTTTCATCCGCAGAAATAGGCTATGAAATAAACACGGACACATCACCGTCAACCGTTATTCGGATTGAAAAAAACTGCGCCTGTTTTTTAAACGCGGAATGCCGCGACAAAATTTGCGTAAACACGGGGAATTTAACTAAAAGCGGCGATGCTGCCGCCTGTTTGCCCGCCGGGGTTGTTATTGTTCTCAAATCCGCCGGGAAAAGCAAGGTTGATATTATAGCATATTAAGGGGTTGGGATGTTTAATAATAAATACAGCATTAAAACTGCAAAATTCGGGATGCTTCTGGCTTTAAGCCTTTCCCTTTCCTTTCTGGAAAGCATTCTCCCGCCCGTGCCGTTTCTCCCGCCCGGGGCAAAGCTGGGGCTTTCGAATATCGTGACTATGTTTGCCGTTATAAACGGGGGATTGCCTTCGGGGCTGCTGATCGCCGTTTTAAAATCCGTATTTGCGGGGTTCACAAGGGGCTTTTCAGCTTTTATCATAAGCCTTTGCGGCGGTGTTTTAAGCATTTTTACGTTAAGGCTTATGCTGTTTTTTAAAGACAGAAAATTATTCGGTTTAGCCGGGGTTTCTGTCATATCGGCGGTTTTTCATAATATAGGCCAGCTTGCGGGTGCTTTTGTTTTAACGGGCAGCATCTATGTTTTCGGATATCTTCCTTCCCTTATATTGTTCGGTATAATAGCGGGGGTTATTACGGGGGCGGTATTAAAAGCGGTGATGCCGGCTTTAGAAAAAATTATGTAATTCATAATGCATACTTCATAATTAAAGATTTGATGAGAGGATGAAATATATTAATGAGCAAACTTGACGGCCTTTTAAAAGCCGTGGGAAAAGTAAAGGGCGGCGTCCATGCGGATTATAATAAAAACACCGCCGAAACCGCGACGATAAGGGTTCCTTTGCCGCGGAAGGTTGTAGTGCCGATGCTCCAGCATATAGGCGCGCCGTGCGTTCCGACGGTTAAAAAGGGGGATACGGTCAAAACGGGGCAGCTTATCGGCGACAGCGAAAGCTATGTTTCCGCCCCTGTCCACGCATCGGTTTCCGGCACGGTATCCTCGGTCGGGAACGTTAGAATAACCAACGGGGCGACGGTTCCCGCCGTTATTATAGAAAGCGACGGCAGCAATGAGCTTTATGAAAGGTTCGAACCCCCGAAAGCGGCGGACAGGGACGGCCTTATCGCCGCTGTGCGCGCGTCGGGCCTTGTGGGCCTCGGCGGCGCGGGCTTCCCCGCCCATGTAAAGCTTAATTTCCCTAAAGATAAAAAGGTCGATACGCTCGTAATAAACGCGGCGGAGTGCGAGCCTTATATAACGTCCGACTATCGTGAGTGCATTGAGCATACAGGCGACATTATAGACGGAGCTTCAAAGCTTTCCGAGGTTTTGGGGTTCTCTAAAGTCATTATAGCCTGCGAGGACAACAAGCCCCGAGCTATGGAGGTTTTGACGCAAAAAATCAGGGACGAAAAAAAGGGTTCGCTTATTAGAGTGATGACGCTTGCCTCTAAATACCCTATGGGCGCGGAAAAAATGATAGTGCAGTCCGCTTTAAACAAAAAAATACCTCCCGGCAAACTGCCTTTAGATGTGGGCTGCATTGTTATGAACGTAACGTCCGTCGCGTTTACGTCGAGGTATCTGAAAACGGGCAAGCCGCTGATAAGCCGTACCGTTACGGTGGACGGCAACGCCGTTGCCGAGCCGAAGAACCTGCGCGTGCCCATGGGCATGACCGTTTCGGAAATTATTGATTTCTGCGGCTTAAAACAGGAACCCGCAAAAATTATAGCGGGCGGGCCTATGATGGGAACCGCGCTTGTTGACGGAAGCGTGCCGATATTAAAAAAAGATAACGCCATACTGGCTTTTACGGAGGGCGGCCTACCGCATAAAAAGGAATGGGACTGCATACGCTGCGGCAAATGCACGGACGCCTGCCCCCTGTTCCTTATGCCCATGCATATAGATATACGCACAAGGCTTAAGGACGCCAAAGGGCTTGAGGCTCTTGGCGTCATGTCCTGCATGGAATGCGGCAGCTGCGCCTACGCCTGTCCCGCGGGGAAACCGCTTGTCCAATATATGCGCCTTGGCAAAGAGTTTTTAAAAGAGGAGGAAAAGCTTGAAAAATAAATTTTCAAGCCTAAAAATAATGGAGAAAAACAAGCTTTTTACCGTAAGCGCTTCGCCTCACATAAGTTCGCGGGAAACCGTCCCGGGCATAATGCGGGACGTTTTGATAAGCCTGTCGCCCGCTCTTGCGGCTGCGGTTCTGATATTCGGGTTCAGGTCCCTTCTTGTCACTGCCGTTTGCGTAATTTCCTGTATCCTGTCCGAATATTTATCCCGAAAAGCCATGAAAAGGAAAAACACGGTGTCCGACCTCAGCGCGACCGTGACGGGGCTTCTGCTCGCTTTCAACCTGCCTGTCGATATGCCGCTCTGGATGGCTGCCGTCGGCTCCGTCTTTGCCATAGTAGTCGTCAAGCAGTTTTTCGGCGGCCTGGGCAACAATTTCGTCAACCCCGCCATAGGCGGCAGGATAATGCTCCTCGTTTGTTTCCCTGTCGCAATGTCAACATGGGCGCTCCCTATGGCGTGGAGGACAAAACCGGACGTTACGACGGGCGCCACGCTCCTCTATAAGCTTTCCGGCATGGATATGTCCGGGGATATAGCGGAAGGAATGGGCGCCGCCGGTCTGCCCTCAATGTTCGATATGCTGATAGGCAGAAGGGGCGGCTCTCTGGGGGAGGCCTGCACAATAGCGCTCATTTTAGGGGGCGTGTACTTAATCGCAAGAAAAATCATCAAACCCGTAATCCCTTTAAGCTTTATCGGCACGGTCGCCGTTATTATGCTTTTCGCCGGCAAATTCGACCTTGATTTCCTCGGTTACCAGATCATGGGCGGCGGCTTGATTCTCGGCGCTGTTTTTATGGCAACCGACTATGTGACCTGCCCGTCAACCAATAAAGGGAAGCTGGTTTTCGGTATAGGCTGCGGCGTTATTACGGCTGTGATCAGGCTTTACGGAAGCCTTCCGGAGGGCGTTTCGTACTCTATAATCATTATGAACATACTCACCCCTCTTATCGACCGCGTTACCGCCCTCAAACCCTTCGGGTTTGTAAAAGAAAAGGCTGAAAAGGAGGCTAAGGCGTGAAAAATACAAAAGAAATATTGATCCCCGTGATTTCGCTCCTCATTATCTGCGTTGCCGGAACCGTTTTAATGGCTTTTACCGACGGCATAACGAAGGACAGGATCGCGGAGAACGCGGTTATAGAGGAAAGGGAAAACCAAAAAACGGTCATGCCCGACGCCGAAAACTTTTCGGAAGAACCGCTGGATATAAGCTTCGGCGATACAGTATATACTTATAAAACCGCTTTCGGCAAATCCGGCGATATAATGGGCTATGTGTTTAAAACCTGGGCGAAAGGCTACAGCGGGAGCATTATAGTTATGACCGGCGTTTTGACGGACGGTACGGTGTCGGGGGTAAACATTTTGCAAATAACCGAGACGCCGGGGCTTGGCATGAACGCCAAAAACGAAAACTTTTTAAAGCAGTATTTCGGCCTTTCGGGCAAGATAAATATGTCGGCAGGAGGGATCAAGCCTGAAAATTCCATAGACATCCTCACGGGCGCGACAATAACGTCAAAAGCGGTGACCGACGCCGTAAACACGGCTCTGGAGCTGTTTGGCCAAATTGAAAGGGGGCAAAAATAATGGCAGAAAAAAAATCTTTGGGAAAAACATTTACAAAAGGGATTTTAATTGAGAATCCCGTGTTCCGCCTTGTCCTCGGCACCTGCCCCACACTTGCGGTTTCGACTTCCGTCGTAAACGCGCTGGGGATGGGGATAGCGACGATGATGGTTCTCATTTGTTCAAATGTGGCTATATCCGCTTTGCGGAAAGTTATACCGGATAAAGTAAGAATCCCCGCTTTCGTAGTGATAATAGCGTCATTCGTGTCCGTAGTGCAGATGCTGATGAAAGCTTTCGTACCCGCTATAAACGACGCCTTGGGCGTGTTCCTGCCGCTTATTGTGGTCAACTGCGTAATTTTCGGCAGGGCGGAGTCCTTCGCCAACAAAAATCCCGTTTTGGCCTCCGCAGTGGACGGCTTTGGGATGGGAACGGGCTTTACCGCCGCTTTGCTGTCAATGGCGCTGGTCCGCGAAATTTTGGGCGCGGGGACTGTCGGCGCCGGGACCGGGAGCCTTATGCGCCTCTTCGGCGACAATGTTTTAAACGGCTGGGACGGCATTGACCTGATGGGCAAAATACCCGCAGGCCTGCAGCTCGCCCCTATAGCCATATTTATCCTTCCGGCCGGCGGCTTCTTCGTGTTCGGGCTGCTTATAGCTCTCACAAACAAAATCACGGCGGAGAAAAGACTGCCGGAATACGAACTCCACGACTGCGCCCATTGCCCGATGTCGGCGATGTGCCGCCATAAGGAGGATTTAGGGGTTAGGGATTAGGGGCATTAGGAATAATCACAGAGAAAGGGATATCTTTACAATGAAATATTTTATCGGTTTAATTATAATGGGGATACTTACTGAGAATTTTGTTTTGGCGAAATTTTTGGGCATCTGCCCGTTTTTGGGCGTTTCGAAAAAAATCGACACGGCTGCAGGCATGGGCGCGGCGGTCACATTCGTATTGCTCCTGTCCACCGCCACTACGCATCCGGTCAATATTCTGCTCGAAAAATACAATATGGCATACCTCCAAACGCTTGTATTTATATTAATGATAGCCGCGCTCGTACAGCTTATAGAGATTGCGCTTAAAAAATATATGAAATCCTTATATAACTCGCTGGGGGTATACCTTCCGCTGATGACGACGAACTGCGCCGTTTTGGGATGCGTCATATTGAACATTGAAAGCGGCTATTCCTTCGGCGCTGCGATGGTAAACGCCCTCGGCGCCGGTTTGGGGTTTTTATTGGCTATGGTCATGTTCGCAGGGGTACGCACAAGGCTCGAATCGGCTGAAATCCCGAAATTTTTAAAGGGCCTGCCGATAACCCTTGTGTCCGCTTCGCTGGTGTCCCTTTCTTTTTTGGGGTTTTCGGGTATAATAGAAGGTATGAAACTGGTTTGAACAGGAGGAAAGTTTGTGCTTCGCAAAAATTTAATAAGGATGGCTTATAAATATGTTTGATAACCCAATATTGTCAGCAGCGTTTTTCGTTTCGTCTATCGGGCTTTTCGCGGGGCTCGGTTTGTCCGTGGCGTCAAAAATCATGGCCGTGCCTAAAGACTTAAAAGCCGATGAGATAACCGAAATACTCCCCGGAATCAATTGCGGCGCCTGCGGCTACGCGGGCTGCTTAAGCTACGCCGCCGCGCTTTCGTGCGGCGAATGCAAAGAGACCAATTTATGCGCGCCTGGGGGGAACACCTGCTCAAATGAAATAGCTATGGCTTTGGGCCTTGCCGCCGGGATCGTGCCGCCGTCGTCGGCCGTGGTGCTTTGCCAGGGCAAAAACGACATAGCGGAAGTAAAAATGAATTATGTGGGCGTAGAAAGCTGCCGCATAGCAAAACAGCTTTTCGGCGGCCCGAAGGAATGCGTATACGGCTGCATCGGCCTCGGCGACTGCGAAAAAGCCTGTCCTTATGAGGCCATTCATATGTGCGACGGCGTCGCCAGGGTAAACCCGAAAATATGCAAGGCCTGCAAGCTCTGCGTAAAAACCTGCCCCAACGACCTTATCGAAATGCTGCCCCTGAACACCCCGATGGCGGCCGTCCTCTGCAAAAATTTGGATAAAGGCGCGGCAACAAAGAAACAGTGCAAAGCGGGCTGCATAGGCTGTATGCGCTGCGTAAAGGTCTGCGAAGACGGGGCCGTAACCGTGACGGACAACTGCGCTTACGTGGATTTCAGCAAGTGCACGGGCTGCCGCAAATGCAGGGAAGTCTGCCCGACCAACAGTATTGACGTTATTTCGATTAGCGGGTAATTATTTTTTATTCTCTTTTGCCATTTTGATAAATTCCTTCGCGAAATCAAGGCTGTAATTTTTTGCCGCGAATTTTATCATCCCCGACGCCCTTTGATGGGGCAACGGGTTCCATTCGCCCGCCAGGGCGGGGTTCACGCCGGTTTTTTTCAAAATGGGCGTGATTTTTTTCATTCTTTTTATAAAATCATCGGCGTTCTTATTTTTCGGTTCCGACCAGGCGCTTTCGGCCGCGGCAGCGAAGCGGGGATAGCACTGATAGGCCATTTTATCGAAATTATCCACATATTCCGTCCATATAGGGGTTTCTACGCCCAATATGTTGCCGTGGTTTTCTTTTTTCACCTTTTTAGGTATCGGCTCGTGCCTGTAGGTCTTATTGAGCGGCGTCATTGCGTAGGGGTAATCCGCATAATAGGCGAAAAAGTCGGAAATTATTATATTTCCGCCGCCGTTCGCTCTGTTCGCGCACAAATCTTCTTTATCCATCCACATTTGCGTAATGACCTCAGTGTCAAGCTTGCCGCTTTTCAGGCTTTCGTTCCAGGTCAGGGCCGTTTTGCCCCTGCTTTTCAGATACCCGCTCACGCGGTTAATAAAATAAGCCTGCAATTCTTCCTCGTCCGCGAGGGAGTTTTCTTTTATTCTGCTTTGGCAATTCGGACAGGCCCGCCAATTTTTTTTCGGCGCCTCGTCGCCGCCCAGATGGATGTATTTTGACGGGAAAACCTCCATAACCTCATCCAATAAGCCGCATACGAATTCATAAACCCCCTCTTTCCCCGCGCAGAGGATGTCAGAAAATATGCCCGGCAGTATTTTTACGTCAATCTTATCGCTCGTGATATTATTATCGGCGGCATTATTGCCGTTTGCACATAAGAATTCGGGATATGACGCCAAAACGGCGGAAACGTGCCCCGGCATCTCGATTTCGGGTATCACGTCGATATAGTGACGCCCGCAGAAATCCACGATTTCTCTCATTTCATCCTTTGTGTAGAAACCGCCGTAGCGCTCCGCCGATTTTATTTTGCCGAAATGCGAGCCGTCCCGCCATGAGCCTACGGTATTCAGCAGGGGGTATTTCCCGCTCTCGAAACGGAAGCCCTGGTCGTCGCAGATATGCCAGTGGAAAACGTTGAATTTGAAGAAGGCGGCAGCCCGTATCATCGTTTTCAGCTCGTCAACGGCCTGCATATGACGGGAGCTGTCTATCATAAAGCCCCTGTACGCAAAACGCGGCCTGTCCTCAGTTTCAAGGCAGGGCAAACTGACCCCTCCCGGGCTAGTTGTTGTACCGTTTGCCGTCATCGCCAGCTGTTTTGCCGTCTGCCAGCCCATAAACAGCCCGCGCTCACATGACGCGGCTATTTTTATGCCCTCGGGCGTGACCTCAAGTCTGTAAGCCTCGTCCCCCTCGACGGATTTGTCGATTTTCTTTTTAACGAATTTCACAAGGCTTGCGCTTTCGGGCAGAATAAACTCCCCGACTTTCATTGCCGTTTTAAGTGGAACGGGAATAACGTTAATATTGCTCATTGGAAACACCCCTCATTTTTATAATACAAATTATATCTTGAAAACTAAGGAAAACGCGAATGCGTTTTCGAAATGGCGCGGCGATTGGTTTTCAAAGCCACTGCACTTTACTGCGCCTATTATATCATAAATTTTTTAAACCGCAACATCTTATTTTTTATGTGTTGACATTGCGTTCATGATATAATATTATATACTTAATTAATAATTAGTTATGCCGTAGGGCGGGGGGTTGCCCTCGCCGGATAAATTAGATATATTTAACGGCGTGGGCAACCCCCCGCCCTACGGTTTGGTAAAAAAATTAAAATGATATTGAAAGGATATTAAATTTCATGAAAAAACCAAACCTGCTGTTTTTCGGCATCGACTCCCTGACCGCGCAGAGAATGTCCACCTTCGGCTACGAGCGGCTGACCACGCCCCATATCGACGAGCTTGCGGCGGAAGGCGTGAGCTTCAAAAACTGCTTTTCCCCGTCCATACCCACCCCGCCGGGCTATTCGGCTTTATTCACAGGCCGGGACTGCTTCGGCACGGATATCGTCACCCTGCGGCTTGAAAACGGCATCCCAGACGACGTGCCGACTATGGCCGAGATTTTAAACGGGGAAGGCTACAACACCACCTGTGTGGGCTTTCAAAACGAGGTCGCGAGGGGTTTTCAAAATTACATAGATTATGAGGGCTGGGCGGGCAATGTTCAGGACAGGGCACCCAAGGCGGAGCGGCTGAACGCGGTCGCCATACCCGAATTGAAACGCCTTGCGGGCGAAGATAAGCCGTTTTTGCTGTTTCTGCGGCATATGGATCCCCACTCGCCATACCTCCCCCCGCGTCCCTTTGAGAGGATATTCTACGACGGCGACGAATTCGACCCTAACAATAAATCCCTTGACGAGGTTATGACCTTCAAGCCGTTCTGCGACTATTTCGCTTCATGGTTCCCGGAGAGATGCACAGACGACAAATACATAGAAGCACAGTATGACGGTGCCATAGCTTATATGGACGCCTGTATAAAGAACATATTGACGACCCTTGACAGCCTCGGGATACGGGACGAAACGATAGTCGTGATAACCTCAGACCACGGCGAAACGCTAAACCAGCACGACTGCCATTTCGACCACCACGGGCTTTACGAATGCACATTGAGGGTTCCTATGATACTGCGCTGGCCCGGAGTTATCCCCGAAGGCTGGCAATTCGACGACTTTATACAGCAGAAAGACCTGCTGCCCACGCTTTTGGAGCTTATGGGCATAGAAAAGGGTATAAAATTCGACGGCAGGACGCTTTCGCCGATCTGGACAGATTCTCCTGCGGAGAATCGAGAACACCGCGCACAGGAAACGGAATTTTATATAACGGAATGCACATGGATGAGAAAGCACGGCTGGAGAACCCCCGAATGGAAGCTGATAAGGGCATTGGAGCCGGATTTCCACTTCAAGCCCCCCGTGGAGCTTTATAACCTCATAAACGACCCCGAAGAATTAAATAATGTGGCGGAAAGCGAGCCGGGCGTGGTCGCGCTTCTCACGGAGCGCATGGAAGCGCATATAAAAAGGCGAGAAGCGGACGTCGGGAGGAAAAACCCCATGTTCCGCAACGAAAACTGGAACAGCAAGGGGCATTATTTCACCTCGTCGGAGGAGGCTTATAACAGTATGCATATAGGCGATTCCGGGGCGGCGGCGAAATTGCAAAGGAAGAATGACGAATGATAAATGCGGCAATAATCGGCATGGGATCGATCGGCAACATACACGCGAGGGCGTACAGGGATAGCAAAGACGTAAATTTAACAGGAGTATGCGATATAATAAGGGGACGGGCAGAAAAGGCTGCCTGGGACTACGGCGTGCCTTGGTATTCGGACGCGGCGGAGATGCTGAAAGAATTAAAGCCCGATCTCGTGAGTGTGACAACGGGCGGGTTTGAGTACGCAAGCGACCATTATAAGCCGACCATTCAGGCATTGGAAGCGGGCTGCGCCGTGCTGGGCGAAAAACCCATTTCAAACAATATTGAGAAGGCCCGCGAGATGGTAAATTTCGCGGCTGAAAAAAACCTGTGTTACGCGATAAACCTTAACCACCGTTTCACGCCCGCCTGCCTTGAAGCTAAAAAATGGCAGGACGAGGGGCGTGTAGGCGACGTGCTTTTCTGCAATATGTCCCTTTGGATAGGGAAATTCGGGGAATTCGGCTCCCCATACTTCCATTTGAAAGCATTGAACCCCCATTCCGTGGACATCATGCGCTATTTCTGCGGCGAGGTCAAGGAAGTGCAGTGTTTCGCGGTAAAAGCCCCCGGACGGAGCATTTGGTCCAGCGCGTCGGTGAATATGCTTTTTGAGAGCGGCGCGGTGGGGCACCTCACGTCGAGCTACGACATAGCCCGTTCCCACAATGTTGAAAAATGCGAGGTTGCGGGAACAAGAGGGCGGATCGCCGTCGATGATATGTGGCTGAAGTCCACGCTTTACCCTGCTGACAGCATGGTTCAAACAGTTTACCAAAACCCCGTTTTCGGGGGCTATACCTGTTTTGAGGACACCTTTAAGGCGAGGATAGACTCGTTCGTAAACGAGATAAAAGAAAACAAAGCCCCAAAGCACATAGACGGCAGCGGGGCAGACGGCCTCGCTGCTTCCCGAGTTATCCACGCCGCCATTCTTTCCCTTGAAGAAAAGCGGGTCGTGGGCATTAATGAAATATAATAAAAACAGAAAGGCAAGGTGCAATTATGAATCCGTTACTTGACAAATTAGGAAGGGCGCCGTCGCTCGACAACATTCAAAGGGCGCTTTTCGTGCAGCCGCACCCGGACGACAACCAGGTCGCGGCGGCAGGGCTTATCTCAAAATTGGTCGCGGAGGGCAAAGAGGTCTACGAGCTGACGGTCTGCGACGACAGGGAAGTCGATATCGGCTATACGGGCGAAGGCCTGACCACAAGGCAAAAAGAGGTTTTGGCCGCCGAGGAATGCCTGGGGCTGAAGCACGCGGGATTTTTGGGGTTCGCGGACAAAACAAGGGCGTCGGCGGACGATATTTCCGTTAAAATCGTGGAAGTCATCAGAAAAATCAAACCCGACGCGGTTTTCACGGCGGATCCGTCACTTTATACGGAATGCCATTCCGACCATATCAAAACGGGAGAAGCGGTAAAATACGCCGTTATGGATGCGGAATGCGCTTTTTACCCGAGCCTTATAAACGGGCAGCTTCGGGACGACGCCTGGAAGGTCGATATGATAGGTTTTTATTATACCGACAGGGCCAATACGTTTGTGGATGTGACTGAATTTTTCGAAAAGAAGATAGAATCCGTAAAATGCCATGTATCCCAGCAGGCGCCCGGCTTTCTTTTCGCCATAGGCGCCCTCGACCAGGCGGCGGCGGCGGCTTTCCGCGAAAAATATGACGGCCCGGGGGAATGCGAATACGCCGAGGGCTACCGCGTGATGTCAAACCTGCATATGCACTGCTTTAATCACGACGTTCTGCCCTATAAAGAAGAGGAAGATGACGACGACTAAATGAAATTAAACCCTGCGGCGCGGAAAAGGCGATTTTGTACCGCCAGACCCGCGCCTTTTTCGTCTTCGGCCGGGCAGCGGGCATATATTTTTTTCGCGCCTCTTTTGTCAAGCTCCCTCAACGCAAAAAACAAATCTTTTGCCTGTGACGCACTGTCGTCTTTTTTTCCGTATGTCATAGCTTTTACAGGCAAACCGTTTTCTTCCCCCGCAAACACAAGGGCGAAAACCCCGTCCGCAGCGTGTTGCTCCAATACTTTTTTAAATTTTTCATAATCGCCCCTGACAACCGTCAAATCCGCTTTCGGCGAATAATGCCTGTGCTTCATACCGGGGGAGGCGGCTTTTTTTTCCGCCGGAACCTCTTCAAACACCCCTTCGTCTATTGCAATTCCGCCTATAATCGCTTCCATCTGCTCAGCGCTTATCATGCCGGGACGCAGCAGCCGGGGCGGTTCCGTATCAAGAGTTATGACCGTGGATTCCACCCCGAGTTCGGAAATGTCGCCCTCTATCACCGCTTCTATCCGCCCGTCCATATCTTCTGAAACATGTTGCCATATTGTGGGGCTGGGCTTCCCCGAAATATTCGCCGAAGGGGCGGCAAGCGGCAGACCGCTTTTTTTTATGAGTTCCCGCGCTGTCGGATGGGAGGGCATACGAACAGCCACGGTATCAAGCCCGCCGCTTACAATATCGGGAATTGCGGGCTTTTTTTTCAATACTACGGTCAAAGGCCCCGGCCAGAAAGCGTCCGCAAGCTTTTTTGCCTTTTCGGGAACATTTTCGACAAGGTTATAAATGTCGTCGAATTCAGCGATATGCACAATAAGGGGGTTGTCCGGCGGGCGGCCTTTTGCGGCGAATATTTTTTTGACCGCGTCCGTGTCAAGGGCGTTCGCCGCTAGACCGTAGACCGTTTCCGTGGGCATGGCGACCACGCCGCCCGATCTTATTATATCGGAGGCTTTTTTTATTGCATATGCATCATTTAAAGGGTTTAATAATTTCGTTTTCATAAAATATTATAATTCAAAGCTGTCACCCGTGTCGTCAATCCATTGCCTTAACCGCTGCTGCAGTTCATCCCGTTTTTCCTTGAATTCTCGGTTATGCGCCAGATTCACCTGTTCATACGGGTCTGTGTTCAAGTCAAACATCAGCCACGGCATACGCTCGAATGACGCGTATTTGTAGCCGTCCGCCGTCACGACCCCGCGCCAGGCGAACTCTTCGGAATCGGGATGCCTTGTTGGGATCACCGACTGCAAATATGCGGATTCGGGATATAAGGGCAGGCCAGCGCCGCTTTTGCGCAGCCCTGCGTAATTTGTCCCCCGCATGGATTCGGGCGGATTTATGCCGCACAGCCCCAGTGACGTGGGGGCAATGTCCACATGGTTTATAAGACAGGACGTTTTGCCCGTCCTCCACCCTTCATAATGCGGCAAGCCGCCGCCGATTATGAACGGCACCCTTACGGATTCCTCATAGGCGATGGTTTTGCGGAAGCGGCCGTGCGAACCGTGCATATCGCCGTGGTCGCTGAAAAACAGGATGTGCGTATTTTCATATTTGCCCGTATCCCTAAGCCATTTTACAACTTTCCCCACATTGTCGTCAAGGTTTTCAGCCATTGCATACGCGCCCGAAAGCTCATCCCGCGCTTTTTCCGTCACCCAGCCCACATCCGGAACGTTTTTGCGCAGGCTTATGGAGGCGGGCGTATGCCGCCGCATATATTCGGGCGGCGCGGCATAGGGGTCGTGGGGCGGCTGCACCGACAAAACCGCGAAAAACGGCTTTTCGTCCGGCAGGGTATTCAAATGCTCTATGAAAAGACCGGTCAGCGCGTCCGTTTCATAGCCATTCAGGCGGGTCGGGGGTATTTCGGGCATACCTCCATGGACGTAACAGTCATACTGGCTGTTATTGTTTTCATAGCCCAGCCAATATTGAAACCGCCCCCTGCGTTCCCTCGAAACCACGTGAAAGGCCGCGCGGCCTTCCCTTTCCTGAAACCCGTCCAAATGCCACTTGCCAATATAGGCGGTATGGTACCCGTGTTCGTTGAAAACGTCAGCAACGGTCGTTTTTTCCGGCGGGAGCGGGTATTCGTGCCCCGGTACGCATTCATGGGGATATAACCCGGTCAGCATTGAGCCGCGGTACGGGCAGCAGAGCGGGAACCCGCTGACCGCTTTCGTAAAATTGACGCCTGTTTTTGCCAATAAATCAATGTGGGGCGTGCGCGTGTCCGGGTTGCCGTTGCAGCTGAGGGCGTGGGCGGGCATCTGGTCGCAGACTATCCAAATGCAATTTGGTTTTCTGTTCATTCCAATAACCATCCTTTGGAAGATTGACGGAAGTTTTATCCGATTTGTGAAACAAATTCGTGTCACTGACACGAAAGGATAAAACTTCCCGTTTTCTTTAAAATTTCCAAAACTTTTTTGATAGCGTCCAAGGCTTCAATATCGTTTTTCTTTATCTGCTCAAGCACCAATTCCGCCATTTCGCCGAAATATCCTGTTTTATAAACGTGCCTTTTCCAATCCGCGCACTCTTCCAAGCCGATAAGCGCCCACGCCAAATCGTGGGTATATCCGCAGCAGGGGCCGCTTATCCTGTCCCATTGCTCCTTAAATTCAGGGGCGCGCAGTTTTTTCATGCCGCTGAACGCGTCATAAACAGAAGGTTCGCCGTCGCCGCGGTATTGACGGAACACCTCCCCGAAATTGTGGCAATTGAACGTATGCCACATTGTTTCGGCCACCCGTTTCAGGCGCGCCTGTTTTTCTTTTATGTCGGCTTTTTCGAGGCTGTCCGGATCGCCGCCCGGTCCGCCTCCGCCGTACATCCCGATTTTTTTTATGTAGCCGTCCCAAAGTTTTTCGCTGATGTTGTATTCCATAACCTTTACTATCCGCTCCAAGCCGTCAATTACAGTGTAAAGCGGCTCGGTTTTTCCGCAAATGACATACAGTGCGTCAAGCTCGTCATATTTCGGAGCCTTTTTCGGCGGCCTCTGGGCATTTTTATAGTCCGGGCAAATCAGTTTGTTCCCGTCATAGCCGATAATCACGCGGAAACGCCCTTCCCCCGATTTGACTTTCGCGATCACGGGCCTGCCCGCGCCGACCGACCCTTCAATCGCAGCTTTAAATTCGCCGGGGGCGGCCAGCCGGCGGTATTCATAGCCCGCGAAGCCGAACAGGAAATCTATGTTGTTTTCGGTGTCGCCTTCGTAAGGGTCTGTTTCGCCTATCATCTTTTCCATTTCCGTGAGTTTCCCGTCAAAGCGGCAGCGCAGTGAGCTGCGCCCGCACATTGTGTCGAAAAGGAAAAAGTATTTTTCCTGCCTTGAAATCGGCGTGCCGCCGCCCTTCGCGCAGTTTCCGCAGCTGTTGCAGGATTTCCCATCCAGTTGCCTGCACTCGTAATCGCTTTTGCCGACATTTATGTTTTCAAGGAACATATATGTTGAGGTGAAGCAGTTGATAAAGGTTGTTCCGCAGAAGCCGCTGAAAGGGACTTTGAATTTTAATTCTTTTTTCATTACGTTCATTATGAACCTCCGTTGATTTTTTATGTTGTTTGAATTAGTGACAACGCTTCCCGCAAGAATTTAAGCACTTCGCGGTCATTATGGAAAACAATGGCGAACAGGCGTTTTAGCTCATTCCCGGTATCATGGCGGGATAAAAGCTTTATCACTTTTCTTTTGCCGGGCAATGAATAATGCGTTTTGGGGCCGACGCCGAGCAGCCCCCATACTTTCCAAAGAATACCATGGGTTTCATCGTTGTTATCAGCGATATAGCTGAAAAAGATACGTCCGAATAATTCTTTGACGGCTTTATTGTCAGTCATCCGCAGAATACCGTTAACGGCGTTTTCTCCCGATGTGAACGTTTCCGCCGCGTGCCATCTTGCCTCAATGGGAAAGCTTGCGATACCGTTGAGCCACTCCGCCGTAGCTGTCATGTTATCTTTTGTCATTTGGTCAATACGGCGGTTGACTTCCTTTTCCAGCTTTGCGTGTGCGGGGTGTTCCAGAACAGCTGTAATGCGCCGTAAAATATCAGGCAGCGTGACGGACGGTTCGCTGCGGCCCGTAATAATAATTGCGTCCTCAAATATATTAAACCAATTCGGCATGGTAAACGGCTTGTCCTTTTTATAACATAAAGCGTATAAAATATCATCTTCATAGCCGGTGACTACGTGCCAATCCTGCCCCGCGCCTAACTTCATAATTACAGGAAACCCCGCGTCCACGGACGCCGTGATCGCCTGATAAATGGAATCCTGCCCCGCATCTTTGGATAAACGCCGCCATGCAAGACCGGCGTGACCCATAATAAAACCGATAAATTCATCAGGCCAGCGCCACCGCGCCCCGGCGTTTTCGATGGTGTGGTAATCCGAATCCAGTTCCGGCCATGCCCAGCCAAAGCTCACTCCCGTGAAGGTCTGGTAGTCGTGGTAAAGCTGCAGGTGGTGCTTTTGCAACGTGGACTTTTTGCAGTCTCCGCACCCCACACAGTCAGAACCCTTAGGTGGGCAGAAATAGGGCGTTTCTTCGGTGTAGCCCAGAACCGGTATCAGAGTGGTCGCCAGCGCACAGAAAAAAGGGCTACTTTGAGCGTCAAAAGGAAAAGGGATTATGTTTGGGATTTGCTTTTTCATGATGAGCCTCCGTTATTTTGTTGTTTATAAATGAACGCGCCGGGTTTAATACCCCGCCATTACGCAGGAGGGCGTCCCCTTCTGGGGCGTTCCTTTAAACCCGATACCCCGCAGTCTCTGTTACGGAGAGCGGTTCATTTTGTAAAATTCCAGCGCGTCCATAACGTTCACGCCGTCAATTGTCAGCCCGCTTATATCGCAAGCCATGATTTTACAGTTTTTAAGATTCCCGCCTGTGAAAGTGCTGTTTTCCAGATTGTTGTATCGGAAATCGCAACCAGCCATATAATTTTTATAAAATTTGCTTCTTTCCAAGCCCGTATCATAAATCAGGGCGTCGCCAAAAAAACAGTCGGTGATACGCCAGCCGCCCATATAATTATCATACCAGTCCGCGTTTCCCATTGCGCAGCGAAGCCATGACATATCAGAAAGGTTATTTGCTTCGTCCAATCCGAGGGCAAAACGGTATTTGCTGCCGTTGTAAACCTCGTCGTGCGGTTTCATCATCTTGATGAATTGATTTCGCCTGTTTGCGTCGGTATAAAAGGTAAATTCGTTGTCCCCGCAAAACCGCGCTTTCTTCGACTCACGGTCAGGATAGCTGTATTCGCTGATTTCATCTCCGGCGTCAAACATCAGCCAGCATAAAACATCGGGGTATTTTTGCTTTAGCAGTTCAAAAATATAGATATTGTTATCCGGTTCCATATAAGCTATGTTGCGGACCAGCATAGAAGCCATGCCCGTAAACGCCAGGTTAACCGCGCCGATACACGCGCCCCGGCGCATGATCTTATACCACCATCTGCAGCCGGGCATATTGAAATCACGGGCGAAATTAAAATAATCCAATAATTTATCAATATCTTCCGTGTTGGAATAGCAGCGCCGGACAACCTCTGTCACCTCCGGCACATCCCGTCCGTTCATAAGCTCAAGCGATAAATCCACTCCCGTCATGTCCAAAACCGGTTCGGGCGGTGCTTCCACGGCGAGTTCTTTAACCGGCTCCGCCAGGACAGTTTTAAGGGCTGCTTTTAATTCCTCCGTTTCGATGTCGTGAGCCGTGTCAAGATATTTGCATACGCTGTCAATATTCTGCCGGTCGCTGAGCATATTAAGCAGCTGCTTTAACACCACGCCCAAAGCGTTTAGCTGTTCCGTTTCTTTTTTGGTTTCGTCCAGATGGCCGGTGAAAACGGCTATCACCTTTGATAATTCATCAGAAGCGAAAATCTCCTGAATGGACGGGATGGACAGCCGAAGCTTGCGGAGCAGCACAATCTGCTTGATTTTAAGCAGATTTTCTTCGTCATAATACCGGTAATCGTTTTCAGCGCGGCTGCTTTTGAGGATTCCCGCGCTTTCCCAATAATGCAGAGAGCGGTGGGAAATCCCGAATTTGCTTGTGGCGTCGCCGATTTTCATTAACGAATTTTTATTCGTGAGCGAATCCTTATTCGTTTGCATAAAAACACTTCCTTTTATATACTTCACCTTCAGTATAAAGCCTTACGCAAGGTAAGTGTCAACAGTTTTTTGAAACAGGCATTACGTTTTTGATTTTATGATATCGCCACGGGTGATTTTCGCCAGCGCGCAAATCATTTTTTCATCGGAAAAATCGGTGACGATGTAACTGTTGCCTTTGATACCCGTTTCAAATGCCAAACCGTTTTCTTTAGTAAACGCGTCGCCGGAATCTGTTTTTTTCAGATACCACTTTTTTTCGCACAGCAATCCAAGGTTAACGCCGTCAAGGCAGATGTTGTATGTACCGAACATCTTTTTTGCCTTCACGTCGCCCGCATTTTTTAATTTTTCGCATACAAAATCTTTGAATTCCATTTTGCCGGCCCCTTCATAATATATTTTACAGCTTGTTTACCTGCGCTTTTATAAAACCTTTGACGCTTTTCTTCACGGGTACATATAATTCGTAATATTTGCCGTTCCCGGTTTGCAGCATACGGCAGTGGCGCGAAAAATCCGTACTTTCGCTGATATCCGGAGCATTTTTACGCGGGAAATCGACAAACTCCGCTTCCCAGCCCGGTTCGCCGCGCAGGTAAGGGGAACCATCGGGGTTTGTTTCCGTTATTTTAACGAATTTTCCGCCTTCAAGCATATATTCGTTAAAACCGTCGGGGCAAACAGCGCTTTCACCCGCTATAACGCCTTTTTTAAGGGGTTCGGCATAGAGCATCACGTGTTTAAAAAATTCCGCTTTATAGCCGACGGCCAGAGTGCCCGGCTCGGCGTTTCCGGGCAGGCTGTAATACGTCCGCAATTCCTCGTCGGGTACGGTTTTGCCGTTCAGCGGGTCTTCAAGCTTTGCGAATAAGCGCAGGGGGGGCAATTCGACTGTTTCAAACTTAAACTCGCCTTCCGCGCGGAAGGGTATCCACGTTTCGTCATACCCGCCTCGGGCGTCGTAGGAATATGTGCCGAACACGCGGGGATGGTCCAGGCTTAAATGCTGTTTTTCAAATGGGAGCTTATGCGGCTCGTCCATGTCCCAATGCTCCGCGCCGCCATTGAAATGACGGTCGCCGTTTATCCGCCACAAGCCGCCTTTTATTGTGCGGCGCATAAAATCCTCAGGTATATCCAAAGTATCGTCCGTGACGATGAAGTTTGAAAAACGCATCGGCTTGCCGTAATATTGGTGCAGGCTATAGCAGAAACGCGCCGTGCCGGGTGTTTTTAATAGCTCCGTCAGCCGTTTTTCAATATCGCCGTTGTCGAACCAGTCGGGATGGTCCTCCTCCCCGACCCGTTCCCAGCCCGCGGCCCCGAAATCGGGCCTGTGCTCCCAAAGCACAAGGCTTCCCGCGTCTTTCGGCGCGTCCGCGTCAACGGGGATATGGACGTCGCGCCAGTTTCCGCTTTTATCGTATATTTCAAACGGGAAACGGTACGCGTCCCAGCCGCGCTTTTCTTTGTCATAGAATTTATCCGTATAATGCCGCCATATTGACGGGTATTTTGATAAAGAAGAATTATATACCGCCCATTCGCCCGCGGGCATTTTGCGGAAGGTCACGCTTTCGGGCAGTTTTGACGCGTCCGGCTTTTTGTCGCATATAACGCCGAAAATAAAATCGTATTGCGAACCGTTAACAAAATTTGCCGTCGCGCCGATATATTTCCCTTCGTCAGATATATCAAGGGCTTTGCACAATCCCGGCATCAGAGGAAGCAGTGATTTTACCGCGTCCTCGTCTTTGGCGCTGATGGGCGTGTGCTTATGGCAATAACCCGCGATAAAGAATTCCCCTTTTTGAGAAAGCGTATATGCAACATCATTTTTGCGCACATCCTCGTGTTTTTCACCCGCTTTGACAGCATCCGAAAGGAAGCGTTCGATGATTTCCACGCAGGCGTTAAAATTGCCGCCGTCAATGAACATTTTTACCCTTTGCCCCCACATTGAACAGGCTTTTTTGCTTTTTCCGCCCAAATCAAGCGTGCGTGCGGGGGCCATCAATAAAGCGGTGCATTTATCCGATATGCAATGTGAGCATTTTCGGGCGTTCTTGAATAATATTTCACGGACGCCCGGGTCGCCTGTTTCGTCAAACAGCCGTTTCAAGCCTATGAAAGGTGTTTTGATTTCTGCCATCACGTCCCCGCCGTCCTCCGTAACCTCTAAATCCCTAAGAGAATATTCCGTGACGCTTATGCCGTCCTCACCCGTTTCCGTTTCAAATGAACAGCCGTATTTGAGGGCGAGTTCATGGAGCGTGTTAACAATATTTAACATTGGTTTTAACTTCCCTTTTTACATTATTTACGCCAGTATACACCACATAATGCGACAACAGCGTGTCATATTAACTGAAAAAATATTTATTTATCTGTCTTTTTGCCGTCGTTCCCCTTTTCGGCATAATGGCAGATATCCAAAATGATTTTACCCTTTTTATCGGGAGTAGTGAATCGAGGGCAGGTGTAACGCTCGAAAAACCAATACGCGCCTTCTTCATCCGGAATAACTTTCATGCCGTTTTTTTCACAGCTTCCGACAGCTCTGCCTTCATTAAAAAATACTGAGTCTCCTTTGCCGTAAAGCCACGCTACGCCGAGGTCGGATTCGGGAAAATCCACATATCCAAACCCTTCGGGAACCTCAGCGCTTTCAGGAAAGAACATCCCGATCCAATATTGGAAAGGCTCTTCTATTTTTTCGCCGTCTATTTCCGTTTCTTTCCAGCGCATCAGTCCGATGTAAGCGGTTGAATCCTCAAAATCCGCCTTTGGGCAAGCATCTTCAAGCAGTTTGAAGCGGCCTTTTTCATGCCACTCGTCCCACTGCTTCCCGAAACCGCCATCCACCCTGTCCCCGTCACCGTATTTTATCCCGATAAAACGTGTGGCGGGCACGCTTTGCCTATATGTTTTAATGACTTTTGGTTTTCTTTTTAATTTTAATGACATATCTTTATCTCCTTTATGTTATTATGAGAAGTTCTTTCATAAGCGCAAGCGCCTTTTCATCGGCGGCTTTCATTTCGTCGATATATTCGCAGATTTTTTGCCGCGTTTCCGGTTTTATCAGCTCTTTAAGCTGTTTTTGCCCACGGTCATAGCCGTTTCGGAAATTTTACGAACCCATCATAGCATACAAATGTTCTTCTGTCAATAAAAAACATAAATTTTTTTATTTGGAGATTGGTATGAATTCCATAAATCCTTCTATAAAAATTTCATGTTTTCTTATGCCCTTATGCTCGAACCCATAAGCCTCGTACCAGTTTTTCAATACGGTATTTTCCTCGATCAGGCTCAATTGTATTTTAGCCCCGCCGAGTTCCTTTACTTTATCAACGCAAAAATCAAGGAGCTGCCTGCCGCAACCTTTATGGCGGCATCCGGGCAATACGGCAAGGTTGTGCAGCATATACGCGCCGCCGTTTTCTTTTGACAGCGAAACATAGCCTGTCATCTGCCCCTCGTCATATAAGCCATACATCAGCCAGCCCGATCCAAAATGGTTTTGCAGCTTTTCGGCGGTCATAAAGCTTGTGTGGTTCGGCCACATTTCTTTTGTTATGCCGAATTCTTCCGCAACCGTCGCGAAGCTTGCGCGGATTACTTCTGCGGCGGCCTCAAGTTGTTTTGATTGAATTTTTAATATAGAAATACCCATATACTCACCACCTTTAATTTCTAATCCCTAATCCCTATAACGCGATGATTTCATTATTTAGTTTCATGTCAAAGACCATTCCTTTCTGCGAAAGGCACCAACAAGGAATGAAATGTGGTTGCCAATCGCTGTGGGTTTAATTTGCCGTCCAAATCTGTTAAAATATACTCTGTGGGACGGTATA
>Ga0123353_10002558_pt1 | contig 22600 bp, 15 predicted proteins | sample TergutLab28metaG_3_FD_92763 | JGI IMG/M metagenome (GOLD analysis project Ga0123353, IMG submission 92763) | Labiotermes labralis P3 segment gut microbial communities from Petit-Saut dam, French Guiana - Lab288 P3 | ecosystem: Host-associated > Arthropoda: Insects > Digestive system > Gut ... | reverse complement strand
GAGAATTTCGCTGTAATACTTGGCGGCTTTGACATACTGCCTGCGATTCTTTGCAATGTCCGCTAATCGCCACAGTCCATGTCCTCCGCCGATCTTTTGATACAGTTTGATGTAATTGAACTCGTCCGGCAACGTGAACCGCTTGATACCGGTTGCCAGTTTGGCAATCGTTTCGTCATCGGTGAGCGTTTCGAGGCTCAAAATGCTTGCCGTGCGTTCTGGGTCTTGTTCGGTACTATGAAAGAAGTCAAAGCCCCGCAGGGTTTGCTCTCCGAATTGGGACTGATAGAAAGAGGCTTGACGCTCCCTGGCATGATTTTGTAATGTTGGATCACGCTTGACCATTTGCTCCAACGCCCAACGCCATCGTTCGCCGTCGTTTTTGGCGGTTTCCCACGATTCGGGAACGTAATAAAAGATGGGATTCCCTTCGGCATCGACAGGCGCGTCGGTTGAACCGCCACTGCCCCAACGTCTTTCTTTGTAATCCGGTAATTCGCTCAAATCGGTCAGGATTTGCGCTTCCCAACCGGTGGGGCGAAGCATCTCGGCAAGATCGAAGAAAAATCGGGCTGAATTTTCTCCAACTTCGTCTTTCAACACAAGGGGCATTACCCCGTTCATGAGTTGCAAAGCCCGAACCCGGTCTCGTTCGCCAGCACTGACCCACTGTCCCCTTACACCACGCACATTTCCACGTTGAAACTTGTTGTTGACGATGTATCCGTATTTCGACACATGATTTGTGTACACGACGGCAACCGGCAGAATTGCCTGCCAATTACTCTTTTGGACTTCTGCGATGGATTCGAGCAATTCGTCGATTTCCGACTCCCGATTGAGTTGCAGGAGTGCTTGTACGGCAGGGCGGAGTCCGCGAAGGAATACGTACCAATTATCTCCATTTTTGGCATCAAGGAGCCACGGACGCAACAAATCGTAAGCGTCTTTGTGGAGTCCTTCATTGACCAATCCCAGGGCACGCTCGACAGGATGGTGAGGAGAGCCAGCAACTGTGTCGCCGGACTGGGCAAACGAGAGGGACGTAAACATCAAAAACAGGGGTAATAGCAGGGATAATCGGTACATGGGGCCATAATCCATAAAAAGGAGCGCAAAAGGAACTGTACCATGTTAGACGGTTGGGAGCGAAATTCAATAGGAAAAAATTGGGCAAAAAAGAGTGGCGAACGTTAGACCGTCGGTTCTCCCGAATGGGAAAACGACTGCCAACGGTGTTCCGGTGCGGTCAAATACAGCAGAAGACAGACGACAGCGACAGAGAGAAAAATCTGATACTGATGCCGTAGTTTTTGCCGACGCTCCGTTTGATACAGGCTTCCCTGCATTTTGCCGATGGAGTCAGCATAAATCTGTCCGAGATCGAATGTTTTCGTACCGGCAGCGATATACGCTCCTTCGGTTATTCGGGCGACTTCCCGAAGTGTTGCCTCGTCAGGTTTTGACCAGACCTCCTGCCCGTCGTGTTTGAGATACGTCAAATTTCCGCTCTCGTCCCGGATCGGAATGCGTCCCCCTTCGTTGGGATTGCCGAGTCCTACGGTCAGAATACGAACGTGCCGCTCTGCCGCCTCTTTTGCCGCTTCAAGGGGCATTGAATCCATATCTTCGCCGTCGGTAATCAAGACAATCGCCCGCTCACGTTCGGCATCCGGCGGCATCGCACGCAAGGCAAGTCGAATCGCATCGCCGATTGCCGTTCCGCCGCGCGGCGCAGAGTTGGTGTCTATCGAACGAAGTATCTGGCGAAAAAAGCCGTGATCGGTCGTCAGAGGGACTTTGGTGATCGGTTTGCCTGCAAAGGCAATCAGACCGACTCGGTCGCCGACCACACGATTCAAGAGGTCCTGAATGTCCGTTTTTGCCCGATCCAAGCGGTTGGGAGCGACATCTTCTGCCTGCATGGATCGGGAAACGTCAAGTAGCACGAAGACATCGACACCGGTTCGGGAAATTTCTTCGTAGTAAGTTCCGAATTGAGGACCGGCAGCGGCAACAATGCCGAATACAAAGGCAAAACACAAGAGCAAAGCCTTACGCAAAAAACGACCGGCATCTAGTAATGGCATCAGTCGGGCTGCCATCGTCGGATCGCAAAACATCAAGGCGGTTTGCCTCTTCTTTTTATAGGCATACCACAACAGTAGTGCCAACAGAGGCACCAGCCAAAGCAGTAAAAGATAAACCGGTCGCTCAAACACAGTATCGATTAGGACTTGTTCGGAAACGTTAATAGAAATTTAGCGAAATTGGTTATTGTGTGATTCCGCAGGTTTGTTGCATTCTACCACAATTCACTTCCCAAAACATCCATCTTGCCACAATTTGTGTAATTTGGTAGAATTGCCCCTTTACTGGTCTTGTTCTTCTTTGACGATGGCTCGCGGCGTTGATCTTACTCTTCAAGTGATTGCGCGATCGAAGAATCAGGCGGCTATCGGTTTGCTCGAATCCGCCTTTCAATCAACCAACGAGTTGATACGCAAACTTGCCGGTAAGATTCTCGTTTCCCGACGAAGCGGAAAGGGACTCGAAGCAATCATCCGAAATTTCGATCCGAACGTTCCTGATCTCGTCGCATTGGTCAACACCAATCGTGAAACTCTCATGCCCGGCTTGCACGGTGCAATCATAGACAAAGACATTGCTCTTGCCCGACAGGCATTTCGACTGGCTTACACTCAAAATTTTTACGAGGTTCTGCCGACACTTACTGCTTATTGCCTTGGTCCCGGAAGTCAAGAAAAAAGCGGCTTGTCGCTCCAAGCCGATTTTCTTAAGTTCCTCAGCAAATTCACGGCGGCTTTGGAAAAAAATGATCCCAGTGAACACCATTTGCTCTACAACACCGTCCTGCCCGCATTCTCCAAAACTCTCATACAAAAAATTAAAGAATATCGCTTTACCCGGCAAGAATTAACACTGACGGTCTATCTGCGGCTCTATCCCTTCTTTTCGGAAGTCCGCTTTGACCGTGATCTGTACCTGCAACTTCGGCTTCCCAATTCGCCAGTCTATGTGGCGACCTATCGCCGTTTGCTCAACGAGTCGGAACCCTATTTGTTTCAGTTAATCATCCGATGTCTGGACCGTTTGAATCCCCCCCCTATCGTCCCGCAGATTCTTTCGGAACGTGCCGACATCCTTTTTTTAGAGGTACTTTTTAAGAGCATCAAAAAACCTCTTTCGCTGGAACTCAAAACGAATCTGGCAAAGTTGCCCCCATTGGCATGGATCGGTCAGATCGACTCCTTCTTGAATGAGTTCGATACAGACGCTCAATGCGGTCTCGTTTTGTTGTTGCAAAACCTAACCTTGAAGGACGAAGAATTAGAGACCTATCTTCTGAAAATTTTTGAACGTGGCAGAGGGGCAGGACGATTGGCGGCTTTATCCGCATTAGCCACTTTTTCGGGAGCGGTTGTTGACCGTTTTATCTGGGAGGCATCGGGAGATGCCGATCCGATAGTCCAAGCCGAAGCGTTGAATCAACTGAATTTGCGGGAGATGCCGGGAGCAACATCGCGAATCATGCAGTTTGTAGAGAGTCCGCACGAAGAAGTTCGCAACACAATCCAAAAGTTGCTTCCGAATTTTCGGTTCCAACGATTTATACAGACGTTTGATCAGTTGGATGACGAACACCGCCGTCGCATGTTCAATGTTGTGCGAAACTTGGATAAACAGACACCAGACGAATTGACGAACATGTTGAGTACCGGCGAACCGCTTCTCAGAGCAAAGGCTCTATTGTGTATTGATTATTGTCTTGCGATTGTTCCGCTGATCGAAGATGCTCTCTGTGACGTTCTTGCTCACGATGAGATGCCGAAGTTGCGTTGCAAAGCGGCAGAGCAATTAGCGGCGGGACGGCGGGATGAAAGTCGGATGGCGTTGGTGCAAGCACTGCATCGGGATACGAGTCCAGAAGTCCGTGCCGCTGCCAAAACGAGCCTTGAAAGCCGACCGACGTATTGGAATCAGAACGATGAACAGTAAATCCTTTTGTTCGTTTTCTGACGTTTGCGATTCTGATTACGCTACTCGTTTTAACTTTGCGGGAACCTGTAAATTAAAAAGTCCGAACCACTCTTCCACATTGAGCCTCTGCGACGAATTGAGTCCCCGTGCGCCGGAAAGAATCAACTCCGATAACCTTCGTTTTTCTTCCAACGTCCGATTGATCCGCTCCTCCACCGTATTCGTCGAAATGAACCGCGTTACTGTAAGAGGTCCCGAGGCTCCAATTCGATGTGCTCGATTGATCGCTTGATCCTCCACCGCCGGATTCCACCAGCGGTCAAACAGAAAAACATATTGAGCAAATTGCAAGTTCAACCCGACGCTTCCTGCTCCGTAACTCATCAAAATTACATGAATATCTTTGTCCTCACGGAATTGTCGAATCATCTCGTCCCGCTTATTGTTGGGAATCTTCCCATGATATTCCGAAGTGCCAAACGGGCCCAACGCCTCTTTGAGTTTATACAATGTTTCGACCCACTGACTAAACACGATTGCCTTGCGTCCGCTCCCGACGACCTCTTCCATGTCGGCAAGCAGTTGCTGCAACTTGGCACTCTCTCCCGTTGCCGGATCGAAATTGCAAATCTGTTTGAGACGCAGAATCAACTCGAACACCTGCGGAATTGTAACCTCTTCGCCCGCTGCGGACAGTCGCAGTATCCCCTCTTCCTCCGCCATTCTGTATGTTACCGATTGTTCAGGAGTTAACTCCAGCAGAGCGTCTCGAATCATCTTCGGCGGCAGTTGCGTCAGCACTTCGTCTTTCGTTCGACGTAAAATATGTTCGCCGACGATATTGCAGATTTCAGTCGGTTTGAGTCCCGACTTCAAGAAGCCGGTGGAGAGAAACTCAAAAATCCCGACGAGGTCTTCCGCCGAATTTTCGACGGGCGTACCGGTCAGTGCCCAATTCCGGCGACGAGGAATCGCTCTTGCCGCTTCCGCCGTAGCATTGCCTCTGTTTTTGATCCGCTGCGATTCATCAAGAACGACCAAATCGAAAGGAATAAAATGTTCCCCTCTTGGAAGGTCGAAAAATTCCCGATCCCTGCTTAATAGTTCGTAATTGGCGAGGCGAACCGGAACATTGGACAACTGCCAAAGCCATTTTCTTCGGACTGGCGAACCATCAATGAGGCTTACACTGATTTCGGGTGCCCAGGATGCAAATTCTCGCTGCCAGTTGGTAATCAGCGGTTTGGGACAAACGAGCAACACGCTACGAATTTCACCGGTTCGCAAGAGCAACCGAATCGTCGTGATCGCCTGCATTGTTTTACCGAGTCCCATTTCGTCGGCGAGAATCGCAAAATGGGCACTGTACAAGAAGGCGATGCCTTGCCGCTGAAACGGAAAGGCATCAAAGGGCATGTCCAGCGTTGGCAGATTCAGAATCGACTCAATCGGCGGTTGTAAAATGTAGTTGAGCCGATCCTGAATTCGGACAGCATCGCTTGGAACCCGGATTCGGGTCAGGGTTTCAGCATCCCTTGGGTACAACAAAAAATCGTCATCCACTTCCCTTTCTTGCGGTTCTCCGGCTTGCTTCGCTTGGGTTTCGTCATCGGGAGGGGTGAAAAACCAACTTCGGGAGTGTACCCGGACTCTGGAACTCACGGTGCCGGACACCGCAACTCGGACGGCAGGTAGCGGCTTGAGCAGATCGGAACGTACCCCGACCTCGACGGCTCGGTGGAGCAACCGATTCCAGCCGGTTACATAGATTTCCGGCTTTGCGATGCGTACCGGTACTTTGGTGATCTCGATGTCGGTCATTCAGACCGGATAATAGAAAATTACAGCAGAATATACAAGGGGAAAATGCTTCCATACAGTTCTGTTATGACACTCCGCTCCATTTCGGCTTGTTTGAACAATGCTGGCAACAACAAAAGCCAGAATGGGACGGAGCGCAACGACGGCTCCCCGATCCTGATGTCTCGTCAATCCTGTCAAAAACTGCAATTTGTGCCCGTTCACGGTATCGTGATAATCTGATCGAGAATTCGGCTGTATTCTTCATGACTGTAATTGCCCTCTTCGATGGTCAGCCAGCCATTGTAACGATTCGCTGCCAGAAGTTTTCGGACGGCTTTCCAGTCAATCGATGCCTGATCGATGGGGGACCAGTCCCCGAGACCGCCACCAAGTTTGCCCCGGACTTCATTCACCTTGTAGCCCTTAATGTGCAACTTGATAATACTGTTACCCAGTGCTTTGATCCACTCTTCGCATCGGGCATATTTGGTGTGATTTCCGAGGTCAAAATAGCAACCGACCCATGGATGGTCGAAGTATTTGCAAAACGCTGCGAAAAACTTGGGCGTACACCAAAGATTGTTCCAGACGTTTTCCAAACAGATACGAACCCCCTCTTTGGCGGCAACCGGTATCAGCGATTCGACTGCACGGATCGAGGCTTCGGTGGCAATGTTCTGTGCGGCAATGTAATCGGCGTATGGGGTATTATTCCCTTCGGCAACGGACTTGACCTTAAGCGTTTTCGGATCGAAATCAACGTCGAAGTCCCACGGTTCCGGCATTTTCATGCCGCCGATTCGGCACGGCACAAGCAGAATGGCATCCGCCCCATAAGCCGAGGCGACACGGAGTGCCGTTTTGACCGATTCAATGTCGGCACTATATTGATCTGGATTGTTGAAATTCGCCCATCCGCGCATCACGGAGTGAACCCGCAAATCATGTTTTTCGGCAATCTGTCGGTTCTTGCGTGCTTTGTCAACGGTAATATCCCATTGTGTAACTTCCATCCCTTCAAAACCAGCGGCTTTCCATTGCTCGCAGATTTCGTCTGTCGGAACATCGGCAATTCGCGCCTTGTAAATTTGGGATGGGAATCCTTTGTTGGAATTCTGTTCTTGTGCCTGCAAAGAGGAGAGCAAGCCTGCGGAAGCGGTAACGGCAGCCGCGCCTAAAAAACTACGTCGAGAAATAGTCATATCAGGAAAGGAGGTTGGAAAAAGGAGTCTGGAGTTGGGAGAAAGAGGGGACTCCCCTAACTTCTATCTCCTAACTCCTCCCATGCTACCTTTTCTTTACGGAATATCAATAGCGGCGAGGGCTGGAGAAGTGTTTTCTGTGATGCCTTCCGTGTTGCAAGGAAAAAATGAAAATTAGACACATAGGGATACATCCTGCTTGACCGATCTGTGGATGGTATCAATGAGCCACTCTCCGCTTGCTTTTCTCTCCGCATGGGTTATGATGAGATAAATAAACAATGACATTTTAGGGAGTTCATGATGAAACGATTCACACTATTACTATTGGGCTTTGCCCTGCTTTCCTTTGTCGGTTGCAATGGCAACGGTTGCTGTCCCTGTTCCAAATCAACAGATTCTGTTACGCCGGAGGTTGCAACGGGGGCAACATCGTTTGAACCGCAACTCGGCGATACTACCGGAAAACCGCTGGAAACCATCGACGCAATCAGAAGTTACAAAATCAAGCGGGGATTTGATCCAGTCAAAAATGCCGCCCAAAAGCCGAAAATCTATGCGACACTTCCTGCCAACATGCACGGTCCCGACGGAATGACTGTCAATCCGAAGACTGGCACCTTGTTCATGTCTGTCCCGAATTTCAATCGCCGTCCCGGCGACACAGGCAAAAAACTTAATCCCGCCTATATTGCTACGGTGAGTCCAGCGGGCGAAGCCAAAGTGGTGTTGAATCTGGACGAAATCGAGAACATTCAAGTGTCAACGGGACAAATCGGTCCGATGGGCTTGATGTTCGGTCCTGACGGACACCTCTATGTCTGCGATAACCAATACTTTTTCGATACCAACTGGAAGTCCCGAATTCTCCGTATCCTAATGGACGGAGACAAGCCCACCGGGAAGGTCGAAGTTGCTGTGGAAGGCACGAAATTGTCGAATGCCGTTCTCTGGTACAAGGACGATTTGTACCTGACCGACACCTTTTTTGACATTGAAGGAGAGTTTGGAACCGGTGGAATATGGCGGTTTCCCCAAGAGGAAATTTTAGCGGCAGGCAGCGGCGACAATCCGCCGATCAAGGTGAATCCGATCACCAAAGAGGGGGATGATCCGCATCTCTTGGTGCTGACCACCGTTACAAAGGTTCCGGGCGGGGGAAATGCAGGTCCCGATGGAATGACGGTTGACTCGTCAGGTGCTCTGTACTGCGGCAACTTCGGCAACGGCGAAATGATCCGAATCGTTCTTGATGCCGCTGGGAAGCCAACGGTGGATGTGATTCATCCTGCCGGAGAATACTTCCATTGTTGTGATGGTATTTTCTACGACAAGGGAACGAACAAAATCTATATTGCCGACTCGGCATCCAATGCGATCCTTGCATTCACGCCGCCGCCTGTCGGTGAAAAACCCGTATTTGAAACGATCTGGGAAAACGGCAACACGGACGGAGCGGACGGCTCGTTGGATCAGCCATGCGAAACGGTGGTCGTCGGCAAGAAATTGATTATTGTCAATTTCGACTGGCCCTTTCCAGAATTGTTGAATACGGAAAGCGACGATCCTTCGACATTGAGCGTGATCGAATTGGAGTAGAGTGTACTACACAGGTCGCGGAATCGTGAACAGACCACCCGATGCATGTGTTGCGGTTGCGTTATGAGCGGTAGTGGGTATAATCACTTACCGTTGTAGTGTCTTTGTAACCATGCCGATTTGCCGTGACGCTTTTTTCTCGAATTGTCATCATTGGAGTCGGTCTGATCGGCGGTTCCCTCGGTCTCGCTGTCAAAAAACGTCAGTTGACCGGCAATGTCGTCGGTATCGATCACGATGAAGAACGTCTGAAAACAGCCCTGCGATTAGGAGTCATCGATAAAGCAGCGACCAATTTTGAAGAAGGAATCAATGCGGAAACAGGCATTGCCGCACCAGAAAATGTGGGTCCCGATGTCGGTGCATACACTCGTTCATCGCTGCCGGGAGCGGAATTGATCATTGTTGCCACCCCCGTGTCGTTTGTTCTCGATCTTATTCATCAGGCGGCATCGGCAGTACAAACCGGCATCAACTATCGAAACGTATTGATTACCGATGTGGGTAGCACCAAAGAAACGATCTGCTCACATCTTGAACGGACAACGTTGCCCAACGGCTGTCGGTTCATTGGTTCGCATCCTATTGCGGGCAAAGAAAAAAACGGCGTGGAACATGCCGATGCCGATTTGTTTGAGAATCGCCTTGCTGTCATTACGCCGACTACTTCGTCTCGGGAGCGGGACATTGGTTTGCTCATTCAGTTTTGGCGTTCGCTGGGGGCGGTGGCGGCGAGTATGTCTCCGGCGGAACATGACCGAACGTTAGCCCGAACGAGTCATCTGCCGCACCTATTGAGTGCGCTGCTGGCAGATCGTCTGCAATTACAGGACGCAAAATATACGGGACCCGGTTATCACAGCACGACGCGTCTTGCATCGGGACTACCGGAGTTATGGCGAGACATCGTATCCCACAATACCGAAGCAATTTTGGAAGCGATCAGGGACTACGAAGATGCGCTTCGGAACTTGCGGGAAAAAATCGAGCGAGGCGATTGGAATGCCGTCGCTCAATTTCTCGAACACGCAAAACAAAACCGGGATACATTAATCTCCGGCAAAACAGAGCCGTAATCGTCCAACGGTTGCAGGGACTTCGCCCGCCGACTCCTTTACTTCAACATGGTTTTCTTGATGATGACATCTTTGGAGTTCAATTCTTCGCCGCGGCGAAAACCGACGACGGGAATACTCCGATCAATCAAATAAAACGCCCGATAACGCCTGACCGTACCATCGTCGAGACCCTTTTCAGCACCCAGTACACAGCCGTCAGGATAGACCGCATCGTACATTTTCAGAGAATCAATGAGGGGAAAGCGTGCAGCATAGCCTTTTTTTTGCCAGTCACTTTCCCCATTTTCATCATAATTGGGTAACTTTTCGACCTCGAAATAACCGACCGTAACCCAAACGGCAAAGACATTCGACCGCGTCGTCGTAACATCGGAAAGTCGCATCGCATTTTCCAAGACCGTATAAGGATTGCTTGCCGCATCGTCAATCAGCGGTATTTCTTTCTTTTTTAAGCCGAGCAACGTGGCTCCCAGCGGCGAAGCGTCCACCATGGAATCCAGTGGGACGAGATTCGTTGCCGATGGCGAACGGAATGGTCTGTACTCCGAAGGGTAGTCGGTCGTCGACCACTGACGGCTCTCGCGGAAGTCATCGTAACTGGGAAAATTCGTCGTCCTGCCATTTGTCAGAGTCTTCCAACCCTCTTCGGTAAGAGTGTTCAGATTGATCTTGCCCGGCTCTCGATAAACTATCCCTTCGTCTGTTCTCGTTCCTGCAAATTTGGTGGGGACATGGACGAAATCGAATAGGTGTACCATTTCGGGCACCGTTCCAGCCGGAGTCTCGGCTAAATGCTCACCCGCCCAGTTGGGATAGGGACTAAAAGTGGAGCCGTTGAGGTGATAACTAAAACGTGGCCCGCCCGTGTCCTTGCTGGTCTGTGCGAGCCAATCGTAAGTCCCATCTCCGTAGAAATTGGTTGGTCCGTTATCATGGAATTCGACTCCGAAGCGTCCCGGTGCCGAAGCGGGAACGAGCATCAACTCGCCAGTGTTCATGAGCGGAGCATCGTGCCAAGGGAAATGCAAGAACGGAGTGTCTGCAAGATCGGGATAGTTAAACACGTCAAGCGTGTGCTCAAATTCTGTTAGGAGCATCCCCCTGGGAGAAGTCTCCGAAAGTTCGTATCCCGTGTATTCCAAGCCCGCTTTGCCTTTTGCTTCATCCAATATATCGGTTCCAAGCACTCTATCCCAAAGATTGGAAAACCCCGACACGGGCGGTTGCTTCCATTGCCGTGAAGACAGAGACGTGTTGTCATCCTTGTGCGGCATGATGCCGTCCGGCTCTTCCACTGGACTGGTCGCGTATGCCGTCAACTGACTGCTGATCACGTGCAAATCAACCATGTTCCAATCAACAGTGAGGTACGGATTGCCAATCGGATGGTGCGGGCGGTTGGGATCGGCAAGTCGCTGCAAGCAGATTGTCTTGAAACACGCCATTGTGCCGCGCTGGCGTGGAATGGTACCTTCAATCCTGCCATCAAACGGTTGAGGACTAGGGGTAGTAAAAGCACTTGGATAGCCATCGACCAATTGATCTCCCTGAATATCCGGCAAGGGTTCGGAAACATTCACCCCTCTGCAATTTGCTGGAGGAGTCGTTGACGTAAAACTCCTAACTGCGAACATCACATTGGGTGAGTTGCGGAAGTCGAGATTAGACCGAATACCGGGATTGAATGAAGTAATATCCCGCGGCGCGATAACAAGAAGTGAGTTGGGGAAAAGGACAACGTTTTTCTCCTCCTCATTGACGTATGACCGCCGCCGAAGTTCCATTGCAGAAGGGGTGAAAGGACGTTCTGTTGGAAAATCTTTTCCAAACCATATAAACCGCTCTGGTCTTCCCAAATGCGGACGATATTGCCCGTCGGTGTCAGTGTTGTCTGACCATTGGTAAAACTGCGGGCACTTTATTCCATCATTGGCATCAGGAGTCAGAAGTTGCTGAATCGCATTTCTTTCTGGATGGTCATCGTCATCCCATTTGAATTTCCCGGCGGTAGTTTTTGTTGCTTCACCAACGGCAAGTCGCCAAATGTAGTCGCCGCTACCGGTCTTTTTGGCAAGGTTTAAGTTGCCGTTTTGTTCGATCACACTATTAGCGGTATACGAGCGATGCGAGTTGCCCTGCCGATAAATTTCAACGAAGAGTGAACCTTGTGGACGCGAAGATTGGATAAAATTTGGAGGATTATCGGTACCTAATGACATGCTCCGCGCGTTCCGGTTATGAATTGCCAACGTTTCCGTCAGGGCGACTTCCGATTTTTCAAAGCCCCAGAGCAACGTGCAATCACTGGGCAGATTCAACGTTTCGTCCAGTAATTCCTCGATCAGATCGACATCGTTGACGTTGAAAACGTCAAAAACGACAATGCTTCCCGGCGTTGACCGGAAAATAAAGGGGGTCATCACGTCGTCGGGATCAATGAAATCTACAAGGTTAACTGACCACTGGGCTAAACGCTCCAATGATTCCTTGCTTTGCGTTGCCTGTTCTGGAAACAGCACTTGCATCAGATAAAACATCTCTTGGACAAATCGGACTTTGGCTTTGAGCAGGTTTCGCTTTTGCGTGTCATCCGTCCCGCCAGTCATCCAATCCGGTAGCAATGTCAAGCGGTTCAGGTTCACCTTTTCGCCGCGACGAATTTCTTCCGGCAACAGTTCCCAAAGTTTCCCCGCCTTCTCGGTGTTTCCACAGAGTGTCTGAACACGTTGATAGAGCGTAACGTAGCCATCGCTTCCTGCAAAAACGTTGGCGATAACAGGAATGTTGCTGCTACGCGTCGTCAAGTTGTAACGCCACTTCGACTCGGCAAATTTTGCCTGATCAAAAGAAGTGCCGAGCAATTCCAGAAGACGCGGCGGCAACTGGGTGTAATCTGTGTCAAGTACAGAGCGTAAGAGAGACTCTAAATGGTCCGTATTGAACGGATCGTCGCCGCTGGCATTGCTGTAAGGATTCATCAAGTAGGGATTCTCTATTTCCGGCGTAGGAACGACCACGATACGGTTTCCCAGAGAGTCGAACATAATTGGCGAAAAACCGAACCAGTCTGCAAGGAGTCCGCCGCCGGTATAGGCATCATTCCTGATGAACCATGGAGTCCCGCCGAGAGTGCCAGGTATTTTGTCGCTGCCGTATCGCCCTTCGTGTCCGCCCACTCCGGTCATCATTCGCTCCATAATCTCCGTAATATCCATAGTCTCCCTAATACTTATCGGCAACAGCGACGAGGACGAAGACAATTCAGCAGGTCCCATACCAGTTCCTTTAACGTCGGTATTTTCGGCGATGTCGTCTAGACCGGATAAGTCAGGAGATTCGGACTGTGCAAGACTGCCCAATGTGTTGACGTTGATTCGCCCATCCATGTCGATTGCATAATAGGACACGAGCGGCTTGTAGGTACGACCATCGTCTTGAACGACGGGCAAACCAACGTCGAGCCAAATACCGTCGGCAACTCCGTCTCCATCGTTATCAACGTCCCAGGGACCGTCGGTCAAAAATTTCTCCAAATTTGCCGCTTTTGCCATCGGATTGCTACCGGTAAAGTTCGGATGATCCGTCGGCAACGGACGCAACACGTACTTGCGCAATTCATTGAAAGCATTGGGATCATTGGGATCGTCTATCGCTTGCCAGTATTTGACGAGTTGCGGACGGTGAAACGACGGAATAATTCTTTTCAGTTCGCCGTTTTCGACATCGTTCCATGCCAGAAACATTGTCATAAAGTCCGGTGCGGTGTAGTCGGGATTCATTCGGACATCCTCACTGTGTAAGTATTCCTTGTACTCTTGCTCACCGTCGGCATTGGGAGCAAGGATATTGGGACGTAGAGCGAGTGGTTTTTGGCTATCATCCTCTATGGAAAGCAATGCGGCGGGAGGTGTAACAGAAGGATCATAACCCGCTCCGGTACCGCTGAACGGTATCGCTCCCGGCTCCCCGTACAGATTTTCCAAGATGCTGTGCGGACCGATAACGTTGTCTAAACCGCCCGTCAACAACCGTTGGAACGCTGCGTCCACATCGGAACTGCGTCCCAGACTTGATACGCCCCGCGTTGATTGCATATCGGGTCGTGTAATACGTGCTTTGGCAGCAGACTCAGCGGTTCGCCGTGCATGCGTTACGATGACCATAAAGGCTGTTACCAACATGGCAAACATCAACATCAGTGCAAGCACGATCAAAAGCGTGACTCCGCGGTGTTCGTTTTGAGTATTCATCATGGTACGCATATTATGGTTCCTTTTATGTGGAGAAGTCCGAAAACAGGAGTCAGGAGGGCTCTATTTGAATCCTTTCCTGACTCCTATCTCCTGACTTCTAACTCCTCTAACTCTTCTATCTAATCGGTACTCCCTTCAACCGCTTGTGGTACAGCACGCCGCTGGGAATGTAAACTTGTACTGTGCTCGGCAACGTTTTGTCTGTTACAGTAGTTACAACAATTTTTGGCTTTGCCGGGTCGGACTTGTCCACAAACACGACCTTGCACCAAACCCCGTGCATAACGCACCAAACCTCGTCCACAACTTGCGGCGACGGCTCCGGCTCCCACGTCACGAACACGTATTTTGTTTGCGCCAGCAATTCCAAATGTTTCGCTTCGATGTTTGCGGACTCAAGCCTGCCACCTCCGAAAGAAGAGGAAACATTGCACTCCACTTGCTCGTCATCGGTTGGCACTCGGTTATAGCAGGCGAGGACATCGATGTCAGTGCTAGTATTTACCATTCCCAGAGGCACTTCAGACAAATCTTCGGTAAAACTATTAGGAACCTCCGGCAGGAACGTGAAAAACCATGTGTATTTGCCTGAACTCTGTATTTTTTTGTTTTGACCTGCAAAATCGGGGCGTTTATCGTCATAAGACGTATAGACGAGATCATCCTGTCCCCGCATCATCTCCTGCCATTTGTCTGGGGATTCAAACGTTGGACCAATAAAAAAAATGTGTTCGACCGGGACATCGGTCATTTCCCGCGGTTCGACCCAAATAAACTTCGTACAGTCTAGTGCCATGTCTTCGGGAGGAGGCGCTGTTTTGAGGAGGGTGCCGCCCTTAACCTCCTCGCCCAGAATTCCCCACGCTTGCGGTTTTGCCATTTCTCTGATGAAAATTTCTTCGGCGGCGTTAGCAAGCATGTTCGAGGCGTATCCTGCGTGATGCGCCTTGGAAACTTGGAACGCACCGAAAGGGATTACGGCAAGCACACCGAGCAAGCCGATGCTCACTACAAATATCGCCGCCAACACCTCAAGCAACGTAATCCCGCCGCGAGAAACCGATGATTGTCTTTTCGTTCGCATATTGTACCTCGCAGTAAGGAGTCAGAAGGCAGGAGTCAGGAGTCAGAAGATTCTCCATTGGAATCCTCTCCTGACTCCTGCCTCCTGTCTCCTTATTAAAATCCTCCCACATTAAAAAAGTGTTTTTTCGCAAATTTTCGGGCATCGTCAAGTTTTTGCGTTATCGCATTACTTTCCGAACCAATCGGGGCGTTCTCCGCAATGCGTACTTCGCCCGTCTTTGGATGAATCGTTACCCAGTACGTTGCCGGTACTTCGAAATTCGATTTTTTGTCTTCCGCAAGGGAATTGCCGTTAGCATCCACCTGCCGATCCCACTCGCCAACACAAAAATAAAGCATTTCGTTGACTCGGAAGGCTTTGACCTTTTCCTCGCCTTTGGGATCAACGCTGTAATCAATGTAGTCGATGCGCAGCGCATCCACATGTCCTGCCGGTGAAAACATCACGGTTACTGCCGCAAGTTCTTCATTGGATAGTGAAAGCGAAAAGGCAACTGGGATGTCATCTGGCATCTTTACGCCACCAGCGAAATCGACCGTCTCACCACCGGAAAAGGCAAGATCAACAATCGTTCCTCGCGGCATGACAGTCTGCGGTATCCAGGCGAGAGTTGGCATAGCTGAAATGCAGTATTCCAAAGCGTCTTTACCCGTTAAGTCTTCGGGCAAGTCCAAATTGTTATAGGGAGATGCCAATTTATCATTTACACCTATCGTGAACCAACGTCCGATACGGTTAAACTGAATCGCATAGCCCGGTATCAGCAGTTGTTTCACTGCATCAAGTTCTGCATTTTCCGCAGGGGTGCTGCCAGTGTCCCGCCACTCGGTTTCGCCTGTACTAGGGTCCTGCCAAAAACAACAAGGAACGATCGTTCCCGCTCGAACAACAACCCGGATGTTCAGAGAGTTGACCCATATAGGGGTGCTTTTTTGCAACCGTAACTGCACAGAAGCGGTCGGGACTGTTCTAAAAGGAACCAATTTGATACCGTAACTTTGTCCTTCTTGGATAGACTTCATTCGGGCTTGCTGAAAGGCTCCCGCCAAGACCTGGGCGGCATTGGCAGTTCTTCGGGACTCCAACATTGGCTTGAGCAGCGGCACGCTGATCGCCAGCAGTAGCACGATAATGGCAACCACCACTAACAACTCGACTAACGTCATCCCCGGATGTATTAACTGGCGGTTTCGCATTGTCTTAATAACTCCTGTACCGTTGATGATTGTGGATGTTGTCAAAATGATTCAATTTGCCGTTGCCATCGAAATCTCCCGGCATGCCGTAGGGAAACGCAAACGGATCAAGGATGCCCTCGGGTCCCACCGTCGGCGATACGGTCTCGCCGTTACTATCCTCTTCGCTCGTAATGTCGTATTTACCATCGGGACCAGCGGAATAAATCAGCGGATACAAAAACCAGCGGACGACATCGTCCTGCTCGCGCCGATCATCTTGTATGTCGAGCAGATCAGGATAATCTTGCCTTGCCTTTGCCATTGCGTCCAAGAGTCGCTGATCCGTTTTTTTGACCCACCAGTCTTTATTTTCATTCCGTTGCGTTTCGTCTCTTGGGTTTGCATAAGGCATGCCACCCGCCATTTTCAACACATCCGGCTGTACGTCGCTGCCGGGAAACGCCGGTGCCCAACGCAGAAACTGGATCGGATTTCCCCATGCATCGACAAATTCCAGCAAGCCGTCGCCATCGGTGTCTGCCACTTCGCTTCCGTGAAACGCTTCCAGAGCCTCTGGATTTAAGTTTTGAATAATCAAAAACAGCAACGCCGCTCGACCGGGAGTTTTTTTCCCCGATTGATGTACTCTCTCGTACTCTTGCCATCTCTCGTACTCTTGCCAGTAGTAACCCAACAGTGGCGACACTTTACCAGAATAAGTGTTTCCGTTAAGTGTTGCCGAAATTGGACCCAACGGCGTATCAGGATTTTTCGAGTCATAGACTTCTGCCCAACTTTGCGGCATTTCCATCCGCATAAGGTCTCGGATCAAATGAATAGGAACTTGCTGCCACTCTTCTTCGGAGAGCGTCAGATACTTCTTGGCGACTTCGTTTTGGATGGCACGGAATTTGTCTTCATATCCCTCAAAAATTTGCTGTATTGCGACGTCGAGTTTTTGGATCGTGGCACGTGTTTTCGCTTCTTTGGCGGAGTTTGCCGACATTCTGGTTGCGACAAGAGTCAATGCCACCAAGATGACAATGATTGCACCCACGATCAGCAATTCGACTAGCGTAAATGCAACACGCAAGAGCGGACGGGCGTTAGCCCTCCGGTGAGTTTTTATCCGACGACTCACCGAGGGGCTAACGCCCGTCCGCTCTTGCGCTTTGTCAAAAATTCCCACAGTAATTTTACGCACCCTATTGATCTCCTACGGCAAAATGCTCTTTAACTCTTTATAGTCCGAAAAGTTCGTGATGTTGTCCAAGTCCTGTAATCCGATGCCAGTTCCCGATGTGATAACCCGTTCGCCTTCCAATTCGCCGAACAAACCGTCCAAGCCCGGATGAATCAACTGGTACGTCGTCGGATTTTTCCATTTCTTCGGTTTCATTACTGAGCCCGAACCATCTTTCTTCTCTTCCTCTTCTACATATGGAACACACCAATCAGGTCCGTCGGCGGACGTGAATTCAAATTGTCTTACCGATATGTCATAAGCATCATCGCCTCCGCTTGATTTTCCCCTGAAATAGACAAAAGGAACGAATGCGCCCTGGATTTCGTTTCCGATGACCGGCACGCTCCCACCGCCATAGTCCTCGAACCGTACATTCTTGCCTTCACCCACTTCCCAGTCGATGAACGCCTTTCCGTCAAACGTTCCATCGAGAGTGAATGGGTGCTCCGGGTCTGCGCCGAATCCCGACAATTTACCGTCGGCATTAGGGAATCCGCCGAGCCAAAGTGCTAGTGCCCCCAACGGTGCGTGGCTATTGGTGTCTGCAAAATCCACGGGATAGCCTGCGTCATTGTAGGCATCCTTTATGTCATCTCTTATCTGATCTGCATCCTGAAAGTCATACCGGGGCCATCTTTTTCTGACGTGTCGGACAAGGGCTTCATTGTCAAAGAAGTCCGGCGGGTACTCTCCGAACTCCCCTTTGTACAGTTCAAGAGCCATGGCGATTTGGCTCATTTCCCAGCCGATTTTAGCACGTTTGGCGGCACGCATCGCTCCGGCAACCGCCAGCGTTACCAGCGCAACCAGAATGCTGATAATGGCAATGACCGTCAAAATTTCGACCAGTGTAAATGCACGTCTCGTATTCATTATTCACCTCGTTTGCTGTTCACCGCACCTAAAATCACCTGCTGGGGGCAGGACAGGAAAAACACACCCACTCCACTGTCCCCCATTCTACCATGAAACGTCGAATTTGGAACCCACAAAATTGCCGAAAATCGGTTTTTTAAGACAATTCCCAAATCTCTCGCCGGAAAGCAATATGCCATCATTGCGCTCCGCTCCATTCCACGCCGAGCATGATGACGTTGATGCCCGATCCAATGCCGAGCAGTGCCACTCGACTGCCATCGGGTACGAAACCACTTTCAATTCCTATCGCCGCCGCCGTCGGCAATGCCGCACTTCCCGTGTTGCCGAGGTATTCCAACGTCGAAAAATTCAACTCCGGCGGAATGCCCAATGTGTCGAAAAGCAATTTTTGATGAGCACGACCAACCTGATGGCAAAACGTCTTGTCTATATCATTGCGAGACCAGCCGATTGCCGACAGAAACCGCTCAAAACAACGCCCTGCCGCAGCCACGCCTTCTTTCATCAATGCTTCGGAGTCAGTCTGCATCAGCGGATTCATCGTATCGCCACCGGATTGATCCGTGTCGCTCCGGCAAAGATCGCAAAACTGCGTTTCGGCATGCACCGCCCCGCCGAGCAATCGGTTGCCGGTGCGGGAAATGTTCCGATGAGCAAGCAACACCGCCGCACTGCCGGAACCAATGGTGAGCGATGCAAATGCCGACTTCACGCTCTTGCGAGTCAGCGACATGTCAGTATTGAGATGTCGGATCGTCGTTTCCATTAGTGATCGGGAACTTTCTGTGCCGACGACAATGCCCGCCTCGATGTGTCCGAGTTCGATCATATCGGCAATTTGAATCATTCCACTGACAATGCCGAGACAGGCGTTGGAAATGTCATAGACGAAACCCGAGGGGGGAAAGTTCAAGGCACGATGCACACTGCAAGCCGTGGCAGGTTCGAGGTAGTCCCGACAGACGGAACCGTGAATGAGCGCACCGATTTTGGTCGGATCAAACTGGGTTTGCTCCATCAATTTTTGGACAGTCAGCATGCTTTGTTGACCGGGCGTTTTACCGGCTGTCCAGACTCGGCGTTCTTTGATTCCGGTGAGTGCTTCGAGTCTTCCTTCCGGTAGATTGAGACGTTCGTAGAGTGGTTCGCACCGCTTTTCCAGCGAATCGGTCGTAATGACCTCTTCGGGCAAACAATGCGTAAAAGCCTCAATGCAAACGTTGGTGTATTTCATTGTGAGGAGTTAGAAGTTAGGAGTTAGAATGAGAGCCAGCGACTGTGTCGCCGGTTTGTTCCTTCTTCCTCTGGGAGGCACGTGTCAGCACGGCTACTGATGCCAGATAACCCTTTTTCATCAATTTTGCTCCTTCTCGGGATAATCGTGCCGTTCATTTTACGCAGGCTTTTGGGGCACGTCAAGTTGACAAATCGCAATTTTACGTTGGCGGCTCTGTTAGGTCATTCCGAACCGGAATCATCCCATGAACAGATGGGAACAAAATGCTCTGCCCTTACTTACGCAGCAGGCTCCGTACCATGCCATTCTTGCAGAATTCGGCGAAACTGGTATATTCCGGTACTGGCTTGACCCTTTGTCAACATAGTTTTGAACATGAACATTCTCGTAGTAGGTTCTGGCGGGCGCGAACACGCCCTTGCATGGAAATTGGCGCAAAGTTCCCGATCTAAATGTGTGTTCGTTGCACCCGGCAATGCCGGGACAGCCTCCGAAGGTTGCGGCATCGAAAACGTTCCCATCAAGGAGCACAATGTACCGGCACTCATTCAGTTTGCCAAAGAAAACAAAATCGGTCTCACGGTTGTCGGACCCGAGATACCGCTCTGCGCCGGAATCGTCGATGCCTTTGAAGCAGAATCTTTGCGGATTTTTGGTCCTAACAAAGCCGCCGCACAACTCGAAGGTAGCAAGAGTTTCTGCAAGGAAATCTTGCGGAAAGGCAATGTTCCGACGGCGAATTATCATACTTTCACACGGGGGCAGGATGCAATAGATTTCCTGAACGGCGACAGAGATATGCCGATTGTCGTGAAGGCGAACGGGCTTGCCGCTGGGAAAGGAGTCTTCGTGTGTGATAATCGCTCCGAAGCCCTTGAAGCAATTCGGCGAATCACAAAGAATCGGGAATTCGGCAGTGCGGGGGATAGTCTCATTCTTGAAGAGCGGCTTCAAGGTCAAGAGGCGAGCGTGTTAGCAATTACCGATGGCAAAACGATTGTAACGCTTCAACCGGCGCAGGATCATAAGGCGGCATTCGATGGCGATACCGGTCCGAACACGGGAGGAATGGGCGCATATTCACCGACACCGATAGTGGACGATGCGTCGCTCCACCGGATCGAAGAACATATCCTTGTTCCGACTGTTCACGCCTTGAATTGTAATGAGACTCCTTTCAAGGGGATACTTTATGCTGGTTTGATGATGACCAAGCAAGGACCGAAGGTGCTGGAATACAATGTCCGGTTCGGTGATCCTGAATGCCAACCGCTTTTGATGCGGCTGAAAACGGACTTACTAGACATTTTCGAGGCAACGATTGATGGAACATTGGACAAGATGGCTCCGTTGGACTGGGATGTCCGGTCGGCTGTTTGTGTAGTGATGGCAAGCAATGGGTATCCCGGCGATTACGAAAAGGGGGTTACTATTCAGGGATTGGACGAAGCGGCACAGGTTCCGAATACAAAGGTGTTTCATGCGGGGACGACATTCAATGATGCGAGAGAGATTGTCACCAATGGTGGTCGGGTTTTGGGCGTAACGGGATTGGGCACCACCGTTTCCGAGGCGAAGTTAGCGGCATACATGGCGGTCAAATGTATTCGTTGGGAAGGGGCATGGTGCCGAAAGGATATTTCCGACAAGGCGATTCGGCAAGGGTATTGAGGCGGGGTACTGGATTCACGACCGTTTTCTGTCTCAACGTTACTGATCGTCCCATTGCTCCCCCTTGTGAAAAGGGGAAGTTTGCATAGAATTGCGCCTCGTACTGGCTCCTCTAGCTCAGTTGGTAGAGCAACGGACTCTTAATCCGTAGGTTCTGGGTTCGAGCCCCAGGGGGAGCAGTGGTTTTCAGCCTAGAAACACAGCGTTTTTTGAACGTTGTAGGTTTTAATTTTGGCAGTTGTGTCTGTCGGAAAACCCTTACAGTAAGGGTTTTAACCGAAAGGAGTATGCACATGCCAAAACTAATTAACCGTAATCCGAAGCTTTCAAAATTGCGAAAATACGCCGTCGCTTATTATCGCGGCAATATCCACTATTTCGGTCTGCACGGTACACCGGAGGCTTTGTCCGCCTACAACCGCTTCTGCGCCGAATTGCAAGCGAATCCCATTGTTTCCCTGCCAAGAGGCGAGAAACACGTTACCATCCGAGAACTTACCGTCGCATTTCTTGACCATGCGAAGGCAAGCACTGACCGTACAGAGTTCGGGCACCTTCGAACAATTGTTCTGGATTTCCTGGACAAACTCTACGGAGACAATTTTCCTGTCGATGACTTCAAGCCTCGTGATCTAAAACTGGTTCGGGAGGAGATGGCGAAATCGCGCCGGTTTTGCAGAAAAACTGTCAATGGCTACACCCGTCGCATCGTTTCGATGTTTGCCTGGGGAGTCGAACACGATTTAGTGCCGATTTCAGTTCTCCGTTCTTGACCGTTATATCGTGCATGAGGCAGGACTCCGGCACAATGCTCCGCCATTTCGGGTATCGACCCGCTACAAGCCGGGAAAAAATTGTTACGTCCCCGTATTGAAACGTAATGATTCTGCACGTTCCTCATCGCTTGCGCAAAGTCCCGCTGGTTGTCCGAGAAGACAAGCCATTACTGTTGCCATACCTTATTCTTTCAATCTGTCCCGAATCTCCTTGAGTCTATCGAGCGAAAGCCGACTGTCGTAACCTTCGCGTGGAACAACCGTGTTGACATGTTTCTTCCACGGGACAGCATTTTCCAGTTTGTCTATCAAGGCGGTGTAATCGGCAATCGCCTTTTCCGTTTCACCAAGTTTTTCGTAAGCGTAGGCGCGGCTATAATGAATATCGTCTGAAGTCCGACCGTGCCATAATCGATCAGAGGGATTGCTGTCTAGCACAGAAGTCAATGTTTCCACTGCGTTTGCGTAATCCCCTTTGGCAAGTTGCGCTTCTCCAATATAACCGTAAAACGTCGCAATACTATCGAGACTGCTTTGCGACCGGTCTGCGTCTGGAATACTGTATTTTTCGAACCAAGCGTTCCAAAT
>Ga0123353_10002557_pt1 | contig 22602 bp, 24 predicted proteins | sample TergutLab28metaG_3_FD_92763 | JGI IMG/M metagenome (GOLD analysis project Ga0123353, IMG submission 92763) | Labiotermes labralis P3 segment gut microbial communities from Petit-Saut dam, French Guiana - Lab288 P3 | ecosystem: Host-associated > Arthropoda: Insects > Digestive system > Gut ... | reverse complement strand
TACATGTGGAGTATTTACGATGAGCTGCCTTTCGGTTTTCAAAATATCAGCCGCTGGTGGGGAAACAACCCCGATTTAAAATCACAGACGGAGATTGACTTCATTGCATACCGCGAAAACGATGAACAAGCAATCTTCGGTGAATGTAAATGGCAGAATGAGGAGCTTGATAAGAGCGTAGTTGAGGGATTGCTTGATAAATGCCGAATGTTCGGACAGTTCAAGCGGAAATATTACTACCTTTTCTCAAAAAGCGGATTTACTTCCGGAGCTCGTGAATTTTCAGACAACCGCGACGATATTAAATTGACTAGCTTTGAGGATATGTTTTGAACTAACTTGCTCGAAATAAGCAAAATAATTTGATATAATTGACTTAATAAACCAAATCGGAGGTTTGTTATGCAAACAGAAGAGCTTTTTAAGTTAGTGAAAAAAATCCAAACCCAAAAGTGCGAAACGCAGACAATTGAAGTTAAAGCAGCCGGCAAAAGCTGCCCGACCCGATTGTTCGATACGCTGTCTTCGTTCTCAAATCAGGACGGCGGCGGAAATTCCGGGTGTAGATATATCCGAGCGACCCGTTTATTACAAAGGTGTCGGCAGGGTTAAAGGTTCGTTTATTCGTGTGGACGACTCGAATGAGCCTATGACCGAGTATGAAATTTACAGTTATGATGCCTATTGCCGCCGTGTTCGTGATGATGTGAGAGTGGCGGAATTTGCCGATGTTTCGCAGTTTCGGGCATGCAAAATTAAGAATTATATCGCTGTTGTTAAGAAAGAAAAAGAGAATACCGCCAAGATAGCCGATGAGCAGATTTTGAATCTTATGGGTGTGGTCAAGGACGGCAAGCCGACGTTGGCGGGGGTTTTGTGCTTTTCGGAATATCCGCAGGCGGCGTTCCCGCAGCTTTGCATTACTGCTGTTGTTGTTCCCTGGCTTAAAATCGGCGATAAAGGCATTGATGAAGAGCAGTTTATCGCGAACAGGCGCATTGAAGGCACAATCAAGGAAATGGTTAACGAAGCGGTTTTCTTTGTCGAGCGTAATATGCGGGAGAAAACCATAATCACCGACGGAAAGCGCAGCGACAAGCTCGAGTATCCGATTGATGCGGTGCGCGAGGCAGTGCTGAACGCGCTGATGCACCGCGATTACAGCATTCATACCGAGGGTACGCCGGTGAGGTTATTGATGTTTAATAACCGCCTCGAAATCTGGAATGACGACGGTTTGTACGGGAAACTGACGATTGACAGCCTCGGAAAAGTTCATGCCGATACGAGGAATTAGGTGCTTGCAAATATCCTTGAAATTCAAAAAGTCGCGGAGAATCGTTATTCAGGGATTCCGACAATCTGTGCTGAGATGGCGGCGTATAATCTGCCTGAGCCCGTGTTTGAGAACAGGCGCGGTAATTTTGTTGTGACGTTGAAAAACAATTTCGATGTCCGGCAAATTGAAACACCGGCGAATAATACAGACCTTAGAGCTTTCTGTAAAACGCCGCGTTCGCGGGAAGAAATTGCTAAATTCTTGGGCAAAACGCAGTATTATGCAATGAAGTCTTTTGTTGAGCCGCTGCTTGTGAGCGGGGAGCTGAAGATGACGATGCCGGATAAGCCTAAGAGCCGGAATCAGAGGTATTACAATGATGATAATATATTTTGTGTAATTAGGAAAAGCGGTAAAAAGTAAGTACTATAATGATTTTCGATTTTTCTTTTTATAATAATCCTGTATGATTTCGAGGTTTCTCTGCTCTTCATGTTTTTTCATCTGCTCTTACGAATTATTTTATAGTAATTTGTTGTAGTACCGTATTTAAACTAAATATCTACGGCAATGCCGTAGATATTTTAGTATTTATAAAAATGGAAATTTATGGTAAAATATTTTAAGATTTTGCATAGTTCGATGTTATGCGAGAGCGATTGTAGAATGTGCACAATATATCGTTGGTATGTTTATGTAATGTGTACAAGTGATGTTTGGGGATGATTCTTTAGATTTGGGTAATAATGGATAGCTCAAGGAGAAAAACAAAATTCGTAGTTAATTAAATAATGCGAACAAAAATATAAGAGATTTCAAACTATTTAATAAATCCAAATAGGTGTATTTTTCGGAAGCTGCTTAACATAAACTTCACTCACATTGTTTCCAGTATAAAATGAAGGAAATAATGCTGTACTCTGCGATTTATATTCATTGCTTAAAGCAGGGGTTCTGTATTCGCTTAGTTTAATATCAAGAACATCACCGATTATAATAAACTCTTCCTTTTTATTTACAGTGTCGCGTAAGAGAAAACGCCTGCCTTCAAGGTTCTCAAAACTCGGATTTTTTATTAAAATCCGAGCATTTCTTTCTTCAAGATTATTTTCAACCTTGTAATATCCGTATCCGAAAGCGATGTAAGCAGGCGGATTTACACTGATAATTTGCGAGCCGTGCGGCGGGTATTCCGGCAACAGCTCAATTGTTATAACTTCATTATCGTAGTCGCAAGTTTCAAACGGTAAGAATGATTTTACTTGCACTTTTAATGAGAATTGTACGGGAAGCGGCTGCTTCAATGTCAAAATCCGATAACCGCCTTTTTTTGTTACGTGCGGAAATTTTACTCCGTTAATATATACAGAAACCTCGACGCTGTCTTTAATAAAGGAAAAATCCCATGTGTTTATAAGCTGTAAAACTAAAACATTATTCATGCAAACTACTCCGTTATAAATTTTAATTCTGCTCTTGTAATTCCCGCAGGTGATACTTTTTCAATTTCGGATATGTTGATTAAATCGAAATAATCACTTTCGGTTACACACCTGCCCGAATGCCGCAGATAAGCTGCTGTGCGCTCGGAAGTTTGAAGCGGCGTTTCACATTCAACACCACCTAAAATCGGAAAAGGATTGACCGCCCGGCTGATAAAACCGATTGCTAACGACGGGGTGAATTCCAGTCCCGCTGCAAGGTTTCCCGCGCCACCCTGCGTACAGCGGCAATTTATTTTAATCGGGAAGCTGTCGCTTTTTTTATGCTCTCCGATAAATTCTAATTCCCCCGCCGCTCTGTCAATGCGGTAGTGCTGATTTAAAGCGGCAGGTTTGTCTTCAATCCAAATTTCCTCATCAATTAAATTATTGTGTTTTAAATTAACGCGACTGTTTTTATCAGTGTAATAAGTTTCGTTTAATACGGATTCGCATTGCAGAATTTGCGCGGCATTCATATAGACACCCGCTATTTCAAAGGTGGGGGGGTTCCCGGTGAACACGGCGCGAATCCAATATGCGTTTTTACCATGAAGAACACCTTCGTCAAGTTCGCCGCCTGCCATAAGAGAAATCACCCCGGTCTGCGAGAAGCCGAGCGTGGTATCTTTTATTTCGAGTCCATGCCAGCGGCCTCCGCCGAAATATTGCCACTCGTGTACTTTGTTGGGTATGTTGTCCTTGCAGTTAAATAAAATCCGTATAATGCCGCTTCCGGGCGGCTTGTCAAGCCCTATGTACAAAACAGGCTCGCGGGGTTCAGGACGGTGAAACCGCACTTGCTCCAGCGAAGTGAACGTCTGTTTTATGCCGTTATTAACCCATTCGCCATGCTCAATAGGCAGCGGCGGTGCTTTGCAGGAAAAAGCAATATTATTGATACGCGGGATAAATACTCTCGCCGGCAGCTTAAGTGCGTTGTTGATTTCTTTAATCCGGACGCGAATACAATACCCCTGCGCCGCTCCGATAATCACCGGAGAAAGGTCAGCGGGAACGGTAAAATCTAATTTGATTTGCGCGAGCGTTTTTGAATATGCAAATGTATGCGGGCAAAGCGGCAGAGGTGCAAAACCGAGCCCGTTGTAATATTCCCAGACAACGCTTTTAACACTTATATCAGACACCTTGACCTGCTCGGAAAAGAGCAGGTTTTTCTTTGATACAATCAGCTTTTTCGGGAACTTCGGCGGGAGCACTTCAATCTCGCTTTCGGTTATCTCGAAATCTAAATTAAATGAAAGCGTGACCCTTGCATTTTTAACCGAAAGAATATTATCGCAGAAAAAAGCCGTTTCATCAAACGCGGTATAGCTCTTTCCGAAGGGGTAAATCTCTGAACCGAGCTGCTCCTCGCCGTTTGAAACGATTACAGCAGGCGGTATGTTCCAAGCCTCGGCTTCTATTGAAAGAGAACAAAGCTCGTCCGGCTCAAAAAGCTCATAAGCCGTAATGTCAAGAATTTCCGCCTGAATATTATCTGCATTATCATTAAGCAGACGAAATCGTTTTTCGGTTTCAATAATTTCGCAGTTCCAGCGTGTAGCACGATTGTCCCATAACGGAGCAAAGCTGCTGTTAAAATAAACGTAAAGTCCGCGGTTTAAATACTCATGCGTAAAAGAAAATCTGCGGAGGTTTTTTGCAACCGGAGCAGAAGCAAAAGGTTTTTCCGAGTTTGAAAAGATGACCGTATCGCTTTTATAATCGGTGAAAATCATATGGCTTACAACCGCCGGTGAAACAAAAACCTCTTCCTGCGTTTCAAAAATGAGCCGCATACCGTTCTCGTCAACAGGCGGCGAAAAGAGCTTAAAATTTTTCGGAACAGGCGAACCGCTCATATTATTATCCGCCAGCCCGAAACAGATTACTCCTTCGCTCGGACGCGCCGGCAGCATCTTCGCTCCTAAGAGACTGTAGAATTCAATCTTATGTTTTTCGGGCATCGCGGCGAATTTCGCGGCAGTCTGTTCCATGAAGCCCGCAAAAATCAACGCCAATGCCGACCCGGGGTCATTTCCGTTCCGCTTGAACTTCCACTCGGGTACGTAATACGGCGCGATTTTTTCTATATGCGCGACAATGCTTTCAAAGCTCCGTCTCATATTTATCCCTCGTTCAGAAAATAAGGAAACACTAAATTATACTGATTGTTAGTTAAGCGCACGGTGTACGAAACGGCGATATTAACAGCGCCGCTGCCGTGTTCCGAATTAGGCGTAACCTGCACTTCAATATTTTCAACCCGCGGCTCCCACATTATTATGCAGTCCCGCACTTCGTTTTCAATCAGCGTGAGCGTCGATTGCGACATGACGTCAAATACAAAGCTGTGCAGATTAGAACCGAAGTCGGGACGCATGAGCCGTTCGCCTTTGCGGGTGTGCAGAATTATGCGAATAGCCTCCGCAACATCTTGCTCGTACTCAGACATTTGTATGCTTCCGGAGGCTTCATTTACGCGGACAGGGAAACGCCAGCCCTTTCCCAAAAATTCAAAGTTACTCATATTTAATTTAATCTAACCATACTTCCTTTTAAATTCGCCATGCCGCTGCTTTTCAAGTCAAGAGTGCTGCCCGCCTCCACCGCTGCGGTCGTTGCCCCTTTGAGCTTAACCTGCTGCCCTTCAAGGCTTAACATTTGCGCTGCTTTAATTGTAATCGTATCGCCTTTCAGGTCTAATTTATTCCCCGCGCTGTTTAAGGTAATCTCGCCCGTCCCGCATTTAACGCTGATTTTCGTCTTGCCTTTAATATTAACATTGCCGCTCATGCCGTCTATTTTAATTGACGTATCTGAATTAGACGGCTCGATTGAAACTGTTTTAGCTATGTCGTCAAGCTTAATTTTAACCTTTGCGGGGGTGCTGATTTCTATTTTAGTCTCGCCGGGCGTTTCATCGAATTCGATGATATGCCCTGATTTCGTTTTTATGCATTTGAGTGAATTTGCGGGGCCCGTGATTTTCATATCAGGCAGTGCCGACGGCGTGTACAAACAGCCGACAACTATCGGTTTATCAATTTCGCCGTTCTCAAATACGACTAAAACCTCGTCGCCTGTGTCGGGCTTGTAATACATTCCGTAACCCTTGCCTGTAAAAGGCGTAACCAACCGCGCCCAGCCCGTAATATTCATTCCGGGGGAACGGCTGCCGATTTTCACCTGAACGCACATGGGTTCTGAGGGATTGAAGTTGTTTGTGACAGTGCCGGTAACGACACCGTAAATCTTACTGTCATTTGTTTTATATTCGTTGTCAATCAGTTCAAATATTTCTTCAAGCATTACAGTCCCTCCTTTTTTTGTTTAAAGCTCAGCCGATATATTAAATGAAGTTGTGTATCCGCTCCCCGAAAAACTATGTGTCACAGAGTCTATATAATAGTTTTTATCGAGGAAATCCGAATCAAGGTTTTTTAACGCGATAAACCGACCGGGAATTATTTCAGGCAAGCCGATACATTTAACCGTTCCGCCGGACATGTCTGTTTCGATTTTCTTTTCATAGTTGTACATAATACTAAGCAGGTCAAGTCTGTTCTTTGCGTCGGAAGCGTCGGGGTAGTGCTCGATTTTCGCAGTTGTAGCGTTCAGCGTCGGATACGACAGCTTAGGCTCCGAATCCTTCAGGAAAGGAATCATACTGAGCGTATCGGAAATGACTCCTTTCACCTTGATGTTGCCATAAGAATAATTCCGCGAAAAATTAAGAATACTCTCTCCCCATTCAAGCGTAGTAATCGGAGCGGTGTTCCGCCGTTTGAGAATAAAGTATATATGCTCTCCCAAGACAAAAAACTCATACCCGCGCTTTTGTGCATAGCCGTAGATGTAGTTAAAATCGTTTGTGTTCTGCTTGAATTCCTCAAGTATGTTCCATAGGTCAATGTAGTTAATCTGCATACTTACCAAAGATGTGTAATATGCAAGCAATCTCAGCATGACAATAGGGAAAGACGAAACAGGCATCATCGCGTTCATTCGTCCCTGCTTCATTAGCGTGCGTATGTCAAAACAGGCGATTGTCGCCTTGGGCGGTGCGTTTTCGCTGAACGAGAATGAAACGTCGCCTATGAATCCTTTGAATAAGGTCGGCGGATTTTTATAACCGAGCGCACATTCGATTTCCGCGCCGAGCGGGAAGGAGCTTTTCAAGCCACTTTGAAACCGCCGCGATTTTATATCATACGCATTTTGAATTGAAAACTTGAGCGAACCCGCCTTGTCGCCGACAGTCTGGGTGATTTCCACGCTGTCCGCATAAAAGCCAAGCACATTCGTCATGTCTTTGCCGCCGACTGTGATTCTGTAGGAGGGGCGCATGAAATTATCATGCTTTTTTGCGAGCGCGGAGAAGGTTTTGGTCGCGGAATTGTAAAGCTTTGACATAAGGTGTTTTCCTCATTCCGTCAGCGGCGCAATCGTCAGCATCGTCCCCGCCGAGCACCTGCGCGGGTTATCAATCCCGTTGGCTTCGGCTATATGCCGCCATAAGGACGCATCGCCGTATTCTGCATGAGCTAACCGCCATAACGCGCCGTCCTGCTCAAGCACGCGGACTTTTGTGCGGTCGGGCGATTCAAAGGGCGAGGCGCGTTTGTCGCTGATGTTCCCTGCGTACTGGAATGTAACATCAAGCTTGCAGCGGAACGGCGTTCCGTCGGGCAGGAACATTGTGAAATTCTGTTTAATTTCAGTAATAACTCCGGTAAAAGAAAACCCGCCCCATTGAAAAACCACGAGCGGCGGAGCGTGAAGCTTTCCGTCAATCTGCACCGTCTTCATAATCGGCGCGATAAGCCGCCGGACATCGCGCCCTGTGCCTTGCGGGATAAAATCGTTCATGGTGTCGAAGTGCAGCGTTAAATTAAGGCTTGTCTGCTTCCCGCTGATGAATTGCACAATAGGATTATCAAGTCCGGGAGCGGTTATGCTCGCGTAATTCACTGAGCGTGAGATATTATACTGCTCGGGGTTGAACAGCACGGGAATCGCCGTATCCGAGCTCTCGCCTTTTATAATCAGCTTTGCTTTCTCCACTTAGAACAGCCCCCTCTGCATCTTTTCAAGCCGCCACTGTTCCGACTGCTCGCTTTGAAACCGTGAAATTACGGCTTGAATTAACGCTTCAATGTCCGCAGGCTGCGAGTGTTGTTCATACGTGATTTGCGTTACGAGCTGCGTTAAGTTTTTACTAAGCCGGGAGTCATTACTGTTGTGAATACGCCACAGTGCGTTCGAGAGCGCGTGCAGCGATTGGTTGGAATTCAGCAGCGTTTCTAATGTTTCGTGCTTGTGTGTATGTTTGTGCAGCATGATTTGCGTTTTCGTGAACTGCTGCTTTACGCACTGTGCGTTTGCTCTCGTCCGTCTGTGAATCAGCGCGGTATTGACAAGGCTGGGTTTGGCAAAATACCGCGATTTTATATTCTCATAGAACTTAGTATTACGGTTCATATTGCAACCTCATAAAGTCCTGTATGCTCGATGACAAGCGTGTCTATGATTAAGTCAGACTTCCCGGCATCAAGTGTGCTGCATTCCCATGAGGAAATCACGCCTTTGTCAAAGCCGAAGCAGCGTGCGATTCTTTTTTCCTCGCCGTAAATGATAATTGTGCAGGGCTGATTTAGTCTCATTCCCACCTTAAAGCCGCCCGAATACAGAGGGTTAAACGTCCCCCAGCCTTTCTCGAAAGTGAGCTTGCCCGCCGAGTATGACGCCCCTGCAAGAGGATAGGCGCAACTGTCACGTCCGCCCTCTTTTAAATATTCAATTTCGGCTTTCCCGCCTATTCCGCTGATTTTACTGAACCCTGCCTTAAACGTCCCGCAGGTGAAAACAAAATTATATCCCGCAAGCATTATAATTTCACACCTTCATGTCCTCAATTCTGATTTGCTCGCCGCCCGCCTCTGACGACAACTCGCGGTTAATCGACGATATTTCCGTGCACCAAGCCCGCCGCTGCTCGTGAGGCAGCGACATTATATCATCATGATTCCAATGGAAATAATACGCGATGAAAGCGGCTTCTTTTAATAACTGCGCGGGCGGAATAAGCCTGAAATCTGTGGTTATTCCGCCATTGTAAAATTTATGGGAACAGTAATCTTTTCCCCGCACTTCGGGCATACGGCGGGGTATTCCGGCGCGTTTTCGTGATTGATTCTCTGATACAAGTCCTGCAAAAACGCCAAGTCCATCGAGAACAGCGATTCAATTACTTTAGTGTCAACCGCGGGAAGACTGCCGAGCTTAGTAATCACCCGCGAAAGCAGAATGACTGTAATATAAGCGGCGTTCTGCTGAACACGCGGGTCGCGGAGCGGCAGGATTTCATCTGCGGCAGTCGCAAGCCGCATGGTTCCGCTTTTATGCAGCGTTCCGTGAACATCAATATAACCTTTCGGAAGTGTAAATTCGTATTCTGTTTGCAACATGATTTTCTCCTAACAATTGCATATTACATTGTCCTTGTCATTCCCTCATGAGTCAGCTCAAGGCTTTCAATCGCTACGTCCGACGAAGTCGCATTGAAGTCAGGCACGGTGTATTTACAGGGCCAAGCGTTAATCACCTGCCACGACGCAACGTCTGCCACGGATTCGTCCATCATTGTAATCGTAACAGTTTTACGGCTGACAGGACCGTCAACGCCTTCGGTGAGCCAATCATATAAAACAGTCGAAGAGGTCGTCCCCCATTTGAGAGTGATGTTGCCGTATTTACGCAAGCCCTGCACCTTCATCGGTGTGGGAACCATGTCGCCCTCGCGGTATTCGGTGACGTCAATCGAGCTGTCAAAGCCTGTAACCTCGCTGAATCCTCCCGCCTCAAGCCCGTCAATTTCGAGACGATAACGAAATTTAGTGAACGGATATACTACGTCTGCCATATTTTATTCCTCCTATTCTGAAGCGGTTTTCTGCGTGATTCTGAAGATTACGAATTCGGCGGGCTTTACGGGTGCAATCCCGATTTCGCAAATCAGTCTGCCGTTGTCTATATCATCTTGAGACATGGTGCTTCTGCCTACGTTTACATAAAACGCTTCTGCGGGTGAGCCGCCGGCTAACGCCCCGCCGCGCCATACGTTGTTCAGGAATACGTCGATAGTGCGTTTCACACGAGTCCACAACATTTCGTCATTCGGCTCGAAAACAACCCAGTTAGTATTTGCTTTGATTGATTCCTCCACGAAAATGAACAGCCGCCGCACGTTGACGTATTTCCACAGCGAGTTGGACGTCGCAGTTCGCGCGCCCCAAACCCGGATTCCCTGTCCGGGGAACACGCGAATTAAATTCACGCCCTTCGGGTTGAGAATGTCCTGCTCGCCTTTATTGTAGATGCAGTCAAGCCCTACGCACGCTCTTACCACTTCGTTTGCGGGAGCTTTGTGAACACCTCGGGTGTTATCACTGCGCGCGTAAATCCCGATTACCGAGCCCGACGGCGGAATCGCGATATTCTTTTTATCGAGCGAGTCAAACACCTCTAACCAAGGGTGATACAACGCTGCGTAGTTTGTGTCGAACAAGTTTCTGTGATTCGTAACATCGTCGATTTTCTTGTCGTTCTGCGGAATATCCAGCACAGCAAAACGGCTCGCTAAGCTCTCGCAGTGAGCGACGAGACTTAACTGCACATTTGCGTCGGTGACTCCCGGGATTGCCATTATGCTCACCATATCATTGTCGATGAAGCTTTGTATACCTGTGCGTTTCCCGGGCCCGTTATCGGTACCGATGAAGTCCGAGGCGGAAATGCTCGCGGCACTGCCGTTTGAGCCCTCGTCGAAGCCTACAACCAAAACCGCTTTGTCTCCTGCGAGCGCAATGAACGGCGTGATGATTTCATCATCTCCGGAAGCAGCATATGTAACACTGACAAGCTCCGACTTCGCAAGCTTGTTCTCTACAAAATTAGAAGCTATTACATTAAAAGATAAATTTTCATAAAGCTCAACTGTGTCTTCGTATTTGATTTCCACGGTGAATTCGCAGGTTGAAAGCGTCTTGGTCGGAAGCAGCTCGGCGTCTATTACATCTGCCTCGAATTCATTCGCGAACGTCAGCAAATTGCCGCTCACGGAAGCGATTTTGTTGTATTCAACTGCTTCGCCGTCAGAAAACATAACGACATCGCCGGGCTGGAATCCAATCACTGATTTGACCTTGTACGCTTTGCCGCTTGAATTCTCCTCAATTTCAAATATCTGCGTTTTCGCTTTCGACGCAGGTGAAATTACAATACGCACAGAATTCCCCCATGTGCCGGGGTTCTTCGCTTCAAACGAGAGTAGCGTCTGCTCGGATATACTCTTTGCTTTTATGGCGTCGGGAGGGCAAACGCGCATGATAAATGCACGAGTTCCGCCGTTGATGAAGAAATGCTCGACCGCATAAGCCAAAAACCGAAAGTCTCCGAACTCGCTTTTTGAAAGATAACTGCCGTATTTACGGCGAAATTCTCCGAAATTAGTGACGAGCTGCGGAATGCCTATGTCAGAGCCTTTGACCGCAAGCCCGATAAATCCGGCAGTGCTTGTCCCGACTCCCTCCATAGGGCGCGAGCCCGACTCGAATTCCTCCACGTATATGCCGGGGGATAAATATTCAGCCATAAGTATGCCTCCTTAAACACTATATATAGTGGTTACTTTTCTGTAGTATACCATACTCACAAACGAATGTCAACAGGTTTTTTTACAAAAACTTCCATATTTTGCCAAATTATTCTAAAAAACGTATTGACATTTGTGTTTGATAAAGATATAATATACAATATGTAGAGGTTTTTATGAATAGTTTTTCTTTTTTAATTGAAATGAGCGGCTTTTTTAAGGGCGAGTTGCAAAAAGACAGTTATCTGCAATTATTCGGAAAAAGAAATATATTCGCAGTGTTGAAAACACGGTTCAACCTTGGCGAATTCGAGCATTTCTGTCTCTTGCTCGCTTGTGCCGCCGAGATAGACAGTGCGGCATCCGATAAATATCCGCCAACATTTGAATCGGCGCTGAGTGCGTATTTAACGCTGTTCGAGCTAAGCAGGGAAAGCTACGAAGCTCACGGTGCGTTCAAGGCTTTTTTGAGTGGGAAACCGCTGTCGTTTCTTCTGACGTTTAACGCGGAAGGCAGATTCCGCCTTAAAGAAGATGTTTTCAGATATATTTTAGGCGACCTGCCGCTTGAGAGGATTAGCACGGGTAATTTTATTAAGCCTGCGTTCGGTATGAGCGACCTTGTTCTCGATGCGAAGACCATGAGTCTGCTCACATTAATCAGGTACACGCTGACTCTCCGCCCGAGGCTGTACAACGACTACGGCTACGGGAAGCTGTTCCTTTACGGCCGCGGAATCGGGGTTTTATTTCACGGAGCATCCGGGACGGGCAAGACCATGGCCGTTCAGGCGCTAGCGTCGGAGCTGGGGCTGAACATCATGAAGGCGGATATTTCGCAAATCGTGGACAAGTACATCGGCGAGACTGAAAAGCGGCTGTCCGAGATTTTCGAGTCGGCGGCTCAAAGCGAATGTATTTTATTTTTTGACGAGGCGGATTCGCTCTTTGCACAGCGCACCGAGGTTTCGGACTCGCGCGACCGCAGCGCAAACTCGCAGACGGCGCACCTGCTCCAAAAAATGGAGGAATTCGACGGCGCGGTGGTTTTAGCGACGAACCTGATTGATAACATCGACGATGCTTTCAAGCGGCGGCTGCCGTTCATAGTCGAGTTCAAACGCCCCGATGCGGCACTGCGTAAAATTATGTGGCGGAAGTTTATCCCCGGTAAAATGCCGCTTGATGAACGCGGCATTGACTTTGACTTCCTCGGCGAAGTGTTCGAGCTTACTCCCGCTGTAATTAAATGGGCGGCATTCTCGGCGGCGGTGCGGGCGGTTGCGGAGGGCGGCTCTGTCCTTTGCATGGAACATATATTTGCCGCTCTGCGGTATGAATATGAGAAAACAGGCGCGGCTTTCCCTGAAATTGAGCAAGATGAAATAGTATTGTGAGGTGTCACGTATGTACGCATATAAACACAAAAACGAAAATAAAACCGTTCAGCGGAAGGTCAGCCCTTATGAAAGCAGGAGCGGGATTCCCGCGCAGATGAAGGAAAACGCCGAAAATCAATCCGGCGTGTCTTTCGATGATGTAAAAGTGCATTATAACTCGTCGAAGCCCACACAGCTACAGGCTCACGCCTACACGCAGGGTTCTGATGTGCATATCGCGCCCGGGCAGGAAAAGCACTTGGGGCATGAGCTGGGGCATGTCGTTCAGCAGAAGCAAGGACGCGTTCAGCCGACGATGCAGCTGCAGGGTGTCGGGGTGAATGACGACGAATTGCTTGAGGGTGAAGCCGACGAGTTCGGGGAGGGTATCGTGCAGAATATGGCTGATGAGGAGCTGCAGGAAGAGGAAGAGGAGCCTTTGCAGATGATGGCAGAGGGCGGCGTGGTGCAGCGAGGTGTGTGGGATAAAATTACCGGGGTGCTTGGAAGTGATGCTTTTGGAGGCGGTCTTGGTGCTTTGGGGATAGGTGCTGCTGCTTTAGGGTATCTTGACAGCAAAGGCGAAAGGCGGCGCGATAAATCGGAAGAAAGAATTAAAGAAGTTGAAGATTTCGCCGACCAAGCCGAAGAAGCCGCAGACGAGGTTGAAACGTCAGACACAAGAACCGATGCTTATGTTGCTGCGCAGAAATCTGTAAGATTAGCAAAACGAGCCGCAAGAGCTCAAGGAGCAACGCAGTATGCTAATAACTGGCTTACTAAAAAGATGACCCCCGGCGCAGGGAGCGACAATGACGAGGACGTACAAAAATCAAACGAAGCAAAACAACGGGCTGCCGAAGCCGGCTGGCGCGGGGCGTATCGTTATAACGAAATGCATATGGGAACCGGCGAAGCTGACCGGCACGAGGACGACAGAAGGGTTAAGCCCATTAAGGGAAACGAAAATGTCGAAAACAGCGTGTTGATTAGGCAAAGCCTTACAGGTGCGATCGAAAGTCTTAGGGCTGTCGTGGGGATTCTTTCTGCAGAGAGAAACAGCTTTTCACAGGAAAACAATAAATGGTATATGTTGGAGAGCACTATAACAGAGAGAGAGACTAAAAATGCTCAAAAAGGTATAGCTGTTAATGCCGCGATTACTGCACAAACTGCCGCACAGGTAGCTCGTATCAATATGAATTTAACTGCCAGAGAAGGCTGGCAAGCAGCCGGAGACGCCTGGACCGCTGCCGAAGCTGCATGGAGTAGGGTTGAGGACAGCAACGAAGCAAAAAAAGAAGGATTGCAAAAAGCTACAGACAGTAAGAACAGAACAACGACTGCCGGTGCCTCTTACGGGCACGGCGGTTTGAATGCGGATAGTGCGGAGACAGTAATACAAGTGGATAACGCAGAAAAAGGAAAATCAAAATCCATGTACAGCTATGACGGCAAGGCAATCATTGAAGCCGATGCCGGCGACAATATCGATGCGAAAAAGATACACAGCCCTGCAAAGCCCGCAAAAGACGCCGGAATCGGCGCGGATAAAAGCAGACCGATATATCAGCAGCAAGTGCTGCCAGCAGTACAGGCTGACGCAGTAGTCGGTGGCGTAGATGGCAATCAGCAGCCGCAGTAAGGTGTACCGCAAGTTGCACCGCCAAATGTATCGCCAGATTAATCGCATGAGGAGGTGTAGAGGTTTAATTTATGATGCTCCCACAAATCAACACCACCCTAATTCGCCTCCTGACGCAGGCGTTCCCCGAGATAAACACGGGGCAAATCGGGGTTTACCACCCCCATGACCGCGGTGAAATCACACTCGGACTACATCTGTATTCAATCCGGGCGTGCCACGAAATCACCCCGCCGCCGGTCACGCAAATCGGGCGGAATATTAAGACCGTGCCGCCGCGGTTTGTTGCGCTGTACTATTTAATGACCGCGTACAGCAAAGCCGAGCTCGCATATCGCGCCGCCGAGGAGTGTCGTATTATAGAGCGGGCTATGCAGGTTTTTGAGCAGTACCCCGTTCTCACCGAGAGCATTCTCGGGTGCAAACCGGGGAAATGGATTGACGAGCTGAAGCTTGAATTTACTGATTTAGACCGGAGCGAAATCGCAGGGATATGGGAGCATCAGGAAACACCGCTGCGGCTTTCTGTAGGGTATCGCGTGTTTCCCGTGGAAATCCCGCGTGAATTCGGATTGATTTCTGAACGTGTGAGGGGAATAGATGTTAAAACAAATCAACCTTGATGACCGCAGCTATGACGAGCTTTTAAAGGAAGCGGTTGAGCAGATTCCGAAGTATTGCGACGGCTGGACGGACTTTAATGCACATGACCCGGGGATAACATTTTTGGAATTATTCGCGTGGCTGACCGAGCAGCAGAGGTATCATCTCAACCGTATCACAGACGAGCACAGGCTTAAATATTTAAAACTGCTCGGAGTTGCGCCGCGAGCGGCGATTCCCGCGAAGCTTCCGGTAGTGTTCGAGTCTGCAAACGGCTTTATACCGGAAGGGACAATCGCTTCAATCGGCGGAGCGCGTTACTTAACGCAGGAAAATATAGTTCTGAATGATTGCAAAATGTTTCTGTACAGGCAAGGGCGGGATTCATGGGTTTCGGAGGATTCGTTTTACGGCTTTACGCCGTTCGGTAGCGGTTCAAAACCGCCGAAATCCGGGGATTGCTTCTTTTTGAGACTGTCTGCGGCAGCGACAGAGCCGCTTCAGTTATACTTCAGGCTTGTTCCGCAGAACAGAGTACCTATGCGGGAGGGTTACTGCCCGATTGCAGTTATCCGTGTTGATTCGGTACTTGAAAAACGTGCATATCACTGCAAAATCAAAGACGAAACATACGGATTTACGCAGAGCGGTTATATAATAATCGAGCCGCCGTTCGCGAGTAATTTGCTGCGAATCAGCCTTACTTACTGTGAAAGCGCGTTTCAGCTTAAGCCGCCTGTTTTTGAGTGGATTAGTGCGAGATACAGCGAGCTTATACAACACGAGGACTGTAACATCGGCGTAATTAAAGAGGAGCAGAGGTTCTGCGTGGGCGATTATAAAGCGGGCAATCCGCTGCCTTCATACGGCGGGAGCGAAGCTGAATCAGTCGCGCAGGCGTTCGCGAGAGTCCGTGAAGAAATGCAGACGCCATACAGAGCGGTAACGCTTGAGGATTATGCCGAATTAGTGCGTCTTACTCCCGGCACATGCTTTGAAAGTGTGAATATTTCTTCTCCCGCATTAGGTAAAATCAACATTTCCGTAAGTCCGGTCTGCGAGGCATACAAAAAAAATATCCGCCGCTTTTTGTTTAACCGGAAGCTGCCTTGTGCAGAAATTGTATTTGCCGAACCTGCGCTCGGTGAGTTATTGGAGCTTAAAGTTATATGAAAACTTTTGAACTTTACAATATCGAAAACTACGCGGTTTTAGACGGCGGTGAATCCGGCTGCACCTGGCACCGCTTGCAGCTTGATTACGAAGCCGAGGACAGTATGCTGCTGCATGTGAGCTTTTATGCTTCCGATGATAAGGGCGCAGCCGCGCAGAAACGCCCTGATGCTTTTGTGAAAACCTGCACTTTAACGCTCGCCGATTCGCCGCAGAAATTTGACATGCTTTTGCATGATTGTACAGGGCGTTATCTGTGCGTTGATACACAGATACCTTTGAAATCGTTAACCGCTTCCTCCCCCGCGCAATCGTTACTGGATTATTTGCCGGAAATTTATCAGGAAAGAGGCTCATTTGCCGACCGTTATCTTTCGGTTTTTCAAAGCCTTTATGAGGATATGGAAAGCAGCATTGAAAACAGCGGCAGTCTGTACGATGTTGAAAGCGCGGAGGATGCTTTTCTGCCTGAACTTGCACATTGGCTCGGGCTTGAGGATACTTTGCTTTGGGGCGCGGGGCGCTTACGAGAGGTTTTGAAACATACCGGGCGGCTGCACCGGGCTCGCGGGACAATCGGAGGATTAGAGCTGATTATTAAGCTTTACTGCGGCGGGCAGGCATATTTCGTTGAAAATTATCACATAAAACGATACATTAAAAATAACTCGGAATTGAAACATTTTTATCCTGATTACGGCGAGCATTTTACTTTATGGATTTTTCTTTCTGCCGAGTTAAACGAGGGCGAAAAGGAAACACTCGAAGAATTGATAAACCGGAATAAACCCGCTCATGTAAGCGCGCGGCTTATTGTTTTAAAACAAGCGATTGTACCGGGGAGTCATTCTTATCTTGGAATCAACAGTGTGATTTCAGATTATTCACAAGCACGGCTCGGCGGTGATTCCGCCTTGAATTACGCAGTATTGGGATAAATAAAGAAAAAGGAGATAATATAGAAGATGCAATCGGACGGCATTATATCCTTTAAACGGAATAGATATTTTTTCGGCAAGCTGCTGACTGCTGCGGACTTTGAAACTGAACAGCGTTACTTCATCGAAAAACAACAATTGCTGAACCGCCTGATGTATGGTGTCGGCGTAGTTTGCGGCATGGGTGTCTTAAAAGCCGATGACGAAACGATTGTAGTGGAATCCGGCTTCGCGTTTGATTCGGCAGGGCGTGAGGTTATAATTCCGCATTCACAGATTTGCAAGCTTTCGAGATTGGACGGGTTTAATCAGATTGCCGCAGTTAAATCGCAGGCTTCCAATATAGTTGACGTTTATCTTTGTGTGCAGTATGATGAAACGCCCTGCGATGCCGTGCATTCTATTGCAAGGAGCGCGCTTGACGACGAAAATGGCGGTCCCGAGTATAATAAAACTATTGAAAAATGTTCACTGTACCTTACTGCCGGAGAACCGCTGACACATCCGCACGAGCCTTATAATTCAAGATATTCGGATATGCTTATTTTCAATGAAAACGGCGTCAGGGTCAGCATATGTGCGCCGAGATATGTTGCAGCAGGCAAAACATTTAATATTGAAACGCACATTGACAAAGGGGCGGTGACTTCGCCCGTCGATGTCAGCTTCAGGTTGAAGCTTTCATTCTTAACTGCCGACGGAAAACGGGAAATCCGAATTGGATACTCGGAAAGCAAACTGAGCAGTTCGCAGCGTAACTTAAACGCAGGTTGTACGCTTCGTGCAACACTGACCGCTTCAAACACTGTTATTGATTTTGCAGAAATCTCGGTTTTTGATTTTAAAATTAAAATCGGAGATTTAAACAGAGGTATTTCTGAATCATTTTTAAGTCAAGTTCGCATAGTACAAAACGAGAACGATGTAACTTCTTTAATTCACGAAACACAGGCAAGCAAAAATTTAGAAGACGTTCTTAAGAATAATCCTGAGATTTATTTGGCGCGGTTAAATTTAATTATGTCGCCTGAATACTGTATAATTTCAAAAATTGAACCGCTCCCGTTTAGGCAGCGAGTTACTGTTCCGGCATATTCGCTCACGGAAGCAAGACCGAAATTCCCGGTTATTTCGGCTGTATCAAAGCGCGGCAATCCAAAAGAAGCAACAGAACAAAAAATAACCGAACCCACCGATGAATCATCGACTCGGTCGCTAATGCTTTACCCCGATGTTTATTATGCAAAACCGCATGAAACGGTAACATTTGAAATAAACAGCACGAACGGTCAGAAGCCGTCTACCCCTGAATCATTTATATGGTCGGTTTTTCCGGAAAGCGGAGGAAGAATAAGCAGGAGCGGAATTTTTACTGCGTCAGATGAAAAAGGGAGTTATACAATTACCGCGCAAACGCCTGATAATCTGGAAAAAGCAGAATCTTTCATTGTGATTGGGTAAAACAATTATGGAATTGAAAACAATTGAGGTTCACGACCTTGCAAAAGCGGCGCAATTAGTTACTTATGTTGAAAGCAGACAGAGCAAAAAAGCTCACTGCACAGATTTTATCGGGCATTTTTATCGTGACGGTTTATACTGCATGGTTTATTCAAGTGCGGACGGTATTGCGCTACAATCAAGATTAGATGAAGATTTGCCGCTTGAAACACGATTGCAAATTGCGTGTGATTTTATTGCAGCTCTTGTAAACAAGCGGATTGATTTTGAAACTGCGGCGGCGATTCGCTTGGAAAATATTATGATTGACGGAACCCGTATCGGGTTTGTTTATTCAGAGCCGCCTGTAATCAATATAATTCGTGAAAAAGCCTTTGCACATATCGCAAATATAATTGAAACAATTTTTGGAGAGCCTTCTGTTTTAAAAGGCTGGTTAAATGATTTCAAAAACGTACGTTTCGCAAGTTTTCCCGAGGCATTTATTAAAATGCCGCAAATTGCAGAGCTTTCAGAATCGTCAGAAATAATAAAAAACCAAACACCTACAAAAGAACTTGAACATGACGGTTACTGGAGTTTTAAAAGTTTCTATTTAAAGAAGAAACCGATAATTGCGGCGGTTTCAATTGTTCCGATTATAGTGGTTCTTGTTTTTACCGTGGTTATCCCTGCTTACAGACACATGACACAATTAGAAAAAGACAACGAACTGCTTTCGCTTGAAAATGTGCTGTTCATGGGCGACAACGCGCAATTATCTGCAGATAACGAATTGTTTCTTTCCGACAACGAACGGTTGTCAAACGATAACGGACAATTAATGAATGAGAACATACAATTAACTGTTGATAATACGCAGTTAAAGAGTGAAAATATGCAATTAACTGCAGACAATACGCAGTTAATCGCCGATAAGATACAGTTGAGGGACGAAATCGAAGAGCTAAAAGCGGAGATTGCCGAGGGAGTACCTCCGCCGGTTATTATTTTCGCGGAATGTGGATATTGTTACGATTTCGGCGACGAAGACGAGGAAGGAGAAGCTGATGGCTAATTTAGTTTGCGGCGGCGCGATGCTACAGTGCAGCTTCGGGCAGGCACCGTCAATGCTTATGACTCTTCCGCAAAATAAAGTGATGTGCTCCATGCCCGCCGCGAATATTATGGATAACAAGCCGTTTGTGAATATATTACCCTTTGCGATGTGTACTTCCATGGCGAATCCTGTTGTTACAGCGGCGACGGCGGCGGCGTTCGGCGTTCTCACGCCTATGCCGTGCGTACCCGTAACGCCCGCTCCGTGGACACCGGGATGCCCAACGGTGATGATTGCAAACCAGCCCGCATTGAACGATTCTTCGGTGCTTAACTGTGTTTGGGGAGGAGTTATACAGATTAAACAGGCGGGACAGGCTCAGGTACAAACACCATGAAAATTAAAGTATCGCTTTTATTTAAACAAACAGTTTTGATTATAATAATCATGGGAATCGGAGCGGCTGTAATTGCAAATTTAATCAGCAGAGATTTTGAGAATATGTATGTTCGGGAAATGATTTTCGCCATGCGGAAAACCATTCACCGGTTTACTGCATGGGTGAATACAAGCATGGCTCAGGGAATTCCGAATGACTGCGGTAATTGCAAACCTGGTTATTACGATTGTTGTTTCAATCATCGCTTTGCTTTCAGAATAACCGAAACCGACTTGAATATAATTTACGCAAATACCGCAAACGACACGTATTTTATAAAAGAGCCATATTATACGATTATATACCGCCGCGATACCGATAATGAAACATGGGTATTGTGGGCGGGTGCTTATAGTTATGAAGATGCTCCGTCACACGGAACACCGATTGAAAATCATGTCAGTCCGTATTTATTGAAGTATTATAACGCGCTGTCACTTGATAATAACGGAATCTTCATAGGGTTAGACGGCGAGGGCGAGCGGGTTGGGCTTGCAATGGTCGGCTATACCGAGTGCGGAGTACTTTTTCTTTTAGAAACAGGACTCCCGCATGAGGTTTTCAAAAATGAAATCCGCGAAATAAAAATCCGCACTTATATTTATGTAGCGGCGGTTACAGGCGCGGTTATTTTGGTAAGTTTGCTCGGGCTATGGTTTTCCGTGCGATACTTAAAAAAACTTAAAACAGCAGTCGAAAAGGTAAAAGAAGGGGATTACAGCATAAAAATCCCCGTGAAAGGGCATGACGAAATCACGCAAATCGCGGAGTCGTTCAACGCGATGTCGGTTAAAATTGATAGCCACACACGTAAGTTGACAGAACTTAACGAAGCTTATCATCGGTTTTTACCCGAAGAAATTATTCAAAAGCTCGGACATGAAAACGCGGTCAGCGTGCAGAGCGGCGACAATACATTAACCGATGTATATATTCTATATGTTTTAGTGAACGGATTCGCCGAATCAATCGACAATACACCTGCTGACGAAGCTTTCATGATTTTTAACCGCCTTTGCAGCACGGTTATGGAAATGGTCGGAACACAGGGCGGGTTAATCGAAAGTAGCGACCAAAGCGGTTTCATCTGCTTCTTTGAACAACAGAAAAACGCGCACCAAGCTGCATTTTCTTTAAGAAAAGAATTGAGGCGATTGGAGTTTAAAAGCTTGCTTAACATAGAAACAACGCTCGCAGTTATTAAGGGAGAAATATTAATCGGAATCACGGGTTCCGAAACACGGCTCTGTACTTTTGCGGTTTCGCAAGATATAAAACTTTCTAAAATTTTCGCGGAAACAGGCGCGGTTTACGGCGCGGGTGTAATTTGTGCAGAAAATGCCTCGGACACATTCTATAAAAGATATTTAGGCAGTTATAAAACGACACGGCTTTTTGACTGCTACGAGGGTGAAAGCGAAGATGTTTTCTTCAGCAAAGGAAACAGCCGTGAATTATTTGAGAGGGGTGTAAAGCATTTTGAAGACAGCGATTATCCTACGGCGAAAAGAGTGTTTATAGAGTGTTTGAAGTTGCCGGTGCCGGATATGGCGGCAAAACAATATCTGTTTCTTTCGGAACATAATATAAGAAATCCGTGTGACAGGAAAGGATTTGAACGACCTATTTCGCCATTGACGTTTAAAGGTCATTGTTGTAAAACACTGTATTCAAGCGGTTTTTTGTTATCACCTCGGAGGTTATCAAAGGCGATTGTTGACGATTTTAGTAATTCATAAGCCCCCGATAAGTCCCCATAAACCCCACGCAAATTAAAAATCAAAATATGGCATATCTTCAAAATTATATGTATCGCAAAATCAATCGTTCACAGTTATTATAATAGCATATTTTCATTGTTTTGTCAATAGTTTTTATGTTATAAAATAATAGGCTGAACGAAAATCAATCAAAATATAATTTGGAGGAAATGTAAAATGACTTATAATCAATTATCACTCATTAACGAGGAACCCGTAGGCATATACGGTACAGCGTGGTTAAACTGGATGGAAAGCAATCACAAGCGGTTATTCCGTGAACTGAAATCAAAGCGTATTTTATTTGCAATAGCAAGGTCGGTCGATAAATCCGCATGGGAATATCGTAAAATTTTAGACCGAGATTATGCGAAACTGAATCCGCGCCCGGTTAAATATGAAGATGTGATTAAGTGGGAACGGACGAGGGAATATTACACAGACAGCACAGTAATGCGTGAGCGAGTTTTAGCCCCATACACAACCCCGTAATAATTAAACAACGGTTCCGCTAACATGAAATAGCATCGACTTTCAAGGTCGGTGCTATTTCTATGCCGAAAAATAGCTGTCCTCAATAGAGAGGTGTCACACGATAACAAATATCTTGCACTGAAAACAAAAAAACAAAGTGGCGTTAATGTAGATGTAGAGCGAAAAACAGTCTTGAAAAATTACCGATTGAAATGACTGCCGAATGGAGTGTGGGCAGAATATTTGTTTTATTTTTTGATTCGATTTTTGCT
>Ga0123353_10002556_pt1 | contig 22609 bp, 21 predicted proteins | sample TergutLab28metaG_3_FD_92763 | JGI IMG/M metagenome (GOLD analysis project Ga0123353, IMG submission 92763) | Labiotermes labralis P3 segment gut microbial communities from Petit-Saut dam, French Guiana - Lab288 P3 | ecosystem: Host-associated > Arthropoda: Insects > Digestive system > Gut ... | reverse complement strand
TACAATTGGGGGGTGATTTATAATGAAATATGGGGTTTTGAAAAGGGTTGTTGACGAACTGGGGCGAGTAGTTATCCCGTTGGAAGTCCGTCATGAGTTAGGAATTAAGGAAAGGGACATGCTCTATTTCTGCTATACGGCTGACGGCAAGATTATATCTAAAAAACACGTCTGCTCATATATTCTCATTATGATAAACATAGTGAGTATCGAAAGGAACAATTTTTCCGTTAGGATAAACAAAGCAAATACAACATCGTTTCACCGCATTTAATGTGAAATTATACTTGTCCAAAAAAGAAACAACAGAAATTCTAAGTAATTCATCATATTTGATTTCTTCTGTGTCTAAATAAGGAAGATAATACATTAATTCTTTTAGTATTTCACGGTTTTCAAATTGACTATAAAGATAATTGGTTATTGGAGTTCTATCCTTTGCAAGATACCCTATGCTGATGCAAGTCCCATTACATGGGTGAGGTATCATTTCATTCAAGGGTATATGACCACTTTTACCAATCAAATGCCGCAAGTCTGAAAGAGTTAAATAATTTGCTTCCTTATTATAAACGCTACCACGTCCAATATCTTTTAGTGGCTGAAATGTTACACCGCGAGCATATTTTTGAGCAAGTGCGAAATCGAGAATTTCCTTGATTTCTGTATCATTAACCCCTTTTTTTATGACACAAACTAGGGTGTAATGTATTCCATATTTTTCTAAGTTATAGACTGCCTTACGTCGCAATTCCTCAGAAACATCATTGCCACGAATATCAAGTAGCGAAGAATTTCTAAGCGAGTCGAATTGGAGGTAAATTTCTATACCTTTTTTCCTTTCTGCAAGTTTTTTTACAAATACTTCGTCATGTGCAATTTTTACGCCATTAGTGATAAGCATTGTATGTTTAACATTCGCTTTCCTACACAAGTCTAACAATTCAAAAATCTGTGGATGTATTGCTGGTTCGCCACCACTTAACATTAGCAAGTCAACATTTCCTTGAAGTCTTTTTACCGTATCAATAATACTTTGGAGGTCATACAACGATATATACTTTTTTCCCCCAGGGCAAGACGAAGCAATGCATGTTGTACAAAGAATATCACAGTCATCAGTTGTTTCAACCATAGCCATACAGACTTTCTGCCGATGATGTTCACAAATACCACAGTCATATGGGCAACCCTTGACTCTTTTTATTTTTGAATCATCGCAATGCAGAAAATGAAAATCAGATATAAGGCTCGCTTGATAATATCTAGCATCAATACAAATCTTAGTTTTATGACTTCCACAATGGGGACAGTGTTTAATGAAATAGACAACCTTATTTTCTTCTACAACGTCAGTATCAACAAATATTCCGCATTTCTCACAAACGCTTGTCTGATTTTCATATTTATGTAGGTTTTCGCGTTTAGACATTGGCGGACTTCCTTTCTGATTAAATATGATATGAAATAATATTAACAGAGTTGGGATGCTTGGCAATTACAATCTTCAGCTTTTCTTTTGCAGATTCCCGTGTTTTTGCAATAGCCATGAATCCTCCTGACAGTTCCCCGTCGTATCCAGAACCTACCCACTTGCCATAAAATAATTTCTGTGGCGAAAAGTACGACATATACATTATGCCCTTCGAAGAATTATTCTCACTTTTCAGAGGGAAATACCAACCCATTAGATTGCGTCCCTGATAAAACTGCATTTTACTTTTCCAGAGATAACCACCATCGGGATTTTCTGGCGCACGCTCTCTGTTTTCCATGATAATTGATTTGCCCTGTTGCTTTATCAATATGGATTCAGTATTTAACAAAACTATGCCATTTACAGATGTTTGCCATGCCGCAAACCACTCTCCAGAAATATCTATGTAGTCATTGTCCTTCACCTCTTTTCGTTCCCGCAAATAACCAATAATAATCTTAGCCAAAAAATCAATAAGCCATCCCATAGCCACGCCAAAAAATAAAGTCAACCAAGGATTCACAGACAAACACCGCCCCTCCTCATAAAGTTAAATCTCAGTTTGCTTTAATGCAACAAGCCATTTATTTACTAACCTCATCAATCCAACTTAAATATTTATTTAGACCTTTATTAATAGGCAACAAGATAATTTCGGGAAGTTCGTAGGTATGATTAGCAATGATGGCTTCTTCAATCTCGATGTAATACTTTTGATTGCACTTTATAAAAAGAGCAATCTCTTTGTCATTACACACTTCGCCTTTCCAAGAATAATAGCTATTAACAGAGAATATTTGAATACAAGCCGCTAGTTTCCTTTCCAATAATGCATTTATGATTTTTTTCGCATCTTCTTCATTAGAGCAAGTAGTTAATACCACAGCGTACGTTTTATCCACAGCAAACACCTCCAAAATATTCCTACAATGTAAGTTATTATATTTTATCATAAATTGTCGAAAAAGCAATAGTTTTTTTATATATCGTTAATTTTGAGTGATATTTAACAGTAGGATAATGCTGTTATTTTTTCATTGGGGTATTCAACCACACAAAACTTTTTTCTTAAAAAGGCTTGACTGCTTGTCCATTCTGTTGTACAATACAATAGGTCATCGGTTCTAACAGCAGAAAATCATCTGCTCTAGCGGAAATCACTTCCGAAACCTCATTTGTAAAAACCTAGTAATATCAAGGAAAATTCTTCATTGCACATGCCTCTGTAGCTCAGTTGGTAGAGCAGAGGACTGAAAATCCTCGTGTCGGTGGTTCGATTCCGCTCGGAGGCACCAGAGTCAATTGTCAATTGACAATTGATTGTGCGGGAGTGACTCAGTGGTAGAGTGTCACCTTGCCAAGGTGAAAGTCGCGGGTTCGAATCCCGTCTTCCGCTCCAAAAATCTAGTTGATAGTTGATAGTGGAAAGTTGAAAGTTAAAAGCTGCTAAAGAATAGCTTAACTGTCAACTGTCAATTATCAACTATCAACTGTTATGGCGCCATAGCCAAGTGGTAAGGCAGGGGACTGCAAATCCCCGATTCCCCAGTTCAAATCTGGGTGGCGCCTCCAAATTAACGCTTACGCGGCAATTTGATTGATTGCTGCGTAAAAGGGGGAGTTCCCCTTTCACAATTTCCCCCGTTGGCGATGCATTAATTGTCGCCTTATGGGGTCATTTTTTTATAGTAAGCAACCAGCAAATCCACCACCATGCCATAGCTCTCTGTCCCCGCTTCCTGCTGCATTGCTCTCAAATAAGTATCGTTGATTCTCTCTCCAAGCTCGTTTATCGGCCCCTCGTACCGCTCGTAATGTTCGCGCACACCAAAGAAGTCCGCTAATACCTTATCACTCAGCCCTGCCCATAGTCTTGACTGACTTGCCGGATCAGCCTTGCCCAGCGCGTTCGACAGAAATGTATACGCCAAAAACGCGCCGGAATATTCCACATTCGGGTCGCCGGAACTCAGGCACGCCAGTATACCTAAAAAATTAGCCTCATCTTCGGGCGCCACGCCCTGACGGTGTGCCAGCTCGTGCGCTATAGTGGCGGGCAGATTCTGCGGCGGAGTATTTAAGTTGACACAACTCTCGGTAACCCACGGAAAATAAATACCGGATATGCCTAGATGGGACTGCACCACTCCCAGTACAAGTCCCTTGGCCGGCGCGGGGTTAGCCCTGATAAAGTCGTGTTGCTCTGCAAGTTTATTATAGCCGCTTATAACCGATTTATTGTATGATTTCAGTGTTTGCCTGACCGTCTGGTTGCCTTCACCCCGTTCTACTTCAGACGCATTCAGCAAGTCGCGATAGTATTCTGCTGTTTCTAACAGTTCCTGAGCTGTCGCAGGATTGACTGTAAGTCCAATGCGTTCGCTGGGTGTCGGAGAAAAATATGCGATACCGTACAGCCATACAAACGGGAGCAATATCGCGCCCGTCCATGTAAGCAGTACACGGGCAATATGTTTGAATTTCACGCGTTTTATTATAGAAAGAGCGATATAAGCCACTAGTGCTGCAGGTAAGGCATACATACTCAGCTCACCCAACGCGAACGGTATAATGCCCGTAATTTTTGAAATTACATGGGATACTTCGCGAACAACAATAGGATACCACCCGGCGAAAAGTCCGGGCATAAGCATTGCGGACACGAAAGATACTGCCGACAACAAAAGCAACGATACCGGCAAAGCGAAATCTTTAATATGTTTTCTCATTTAATAAACTCCAGGTTGCGTTTCAACAAATTTATATTTTTAGCGTAATGGCGGTCGGATAAGTCTTGACTTAATGCTGCGATATCTATATTGCCGATTATTCTGCCGGCAAATTCGGGAATATCCGTGGTTTTCGCGTTCTTATTGTGCGGGCACACACTCTGACATATATCGCAGCCCCATATATAGGGCGAGAGTTTTAAAAGGCTGAAATCCCCGTCATCTTTACTCTGCGTTAATCTTGCTATACAGCGGTTGCTATCCAATACGCGCTTCTCTCCGTCAAAACGCGTCGCGCCAGTAGGACAAGCCCTCTCGCACTCTCCGCAACCCAGGCACTCGCCTTCCGGCAGTGTCTCGGGCAGCAGTGTATCGCATAATATCGCGCTGAGCGCGATATAAGAGCCATAAGGATCCACAATCTGCAGCCCGTTACGACCAGTAAACCCGACCCCGCATATGTTCGCCGCGGCAACTATCGGCAGCGGCCAGCCGTTTTTTAAAGTAAGAAATTTCTTGTCAGGGTATTGCTCAGAGAGATCCCGCTCGTAATCTAGCATATATTTATAAACTACAGCGTGGTAATCACGGACGCGGGCGAAGGAAGCGATGTTTCCCCCCGTGTTTCCCGTAAAGAATGGGAAAGATTTTACCACTGCGCTTTTGGGTACGAAAGGCAGGGTATCGAGACGTGCCAGCATCCTGTCAGTCATAAACGGGACAATCCGCGATACAGCAACAACGCGCATGCTTTCCATTTGGTATCCCCCTTTACAGTATCATTATATCAAAAAGAGTACCAAAAATCAAGAAAGGGTCGACAACGATGAATCCTTTAAGCATCATCTTCCCGCCCAAATGTGTGCTGTGCGGCACGATACTGCTGGCCAAAGAGGACCGCGCCGAGCCGTGCGAAGCCTGCCTGTCAAAGCTACCTATTCTAAAAGAGCCGCGAGTTGAGATTGTGCCAGGGCTTGTCTGCCTTGCGCCGCTAAAATATACCGACAATGTGCGGCAAGGCTTGCATGGACTGAAATTCGGCAGGCGAGTTACGGGTATCAAATATTTTGCGCGGCTTATGGTGCAGTGCTTGAAGAGATACGGTATCAGTGACTTCGATGCTGTGACTTGGGTACCTGTGAGTCTAGCGCGTGAGCGCAGACGTGGTTACGATCAAAGTGAGCTTTTAGCGCACGAAATAGCAAAACTGATCGGCTCAAAATCATGTAGAATGATATATAAAGTCAGGAATGTAAAGCCCAACAGCAGCTTAAAGACTGAAGAAGAACGCCGCGCAAATGTCACGGGAGCGTTTAGGCTCGTCCCTTTTGTCAATTCCCATGACAAACTACTGCTTATTGACGATGTCCTCACAACAGGCAGCACTATCGCCGAATGTTCGGCGCTTCTGACTGCCAACGGCACAAAAGAAATCGTCGTATTAGCGGTTGCGTCGGCACAGAGAAAGTGATAGTGCGCGCAACCCCCGCCGCCTGCGGGCAGCCCCCTCCTCCTTAGGGGATGAATATCAATTGCCCGTAGATGCGATTGCACATTCCATTGTATTTTACCGCCGTTTATGATATAATTCATACAACGCTTATTGCCATCCGATGGAGGGATAACATGAAAATCCTTGACATCCTAAATGCCAAGCGCCCATTAATGTCATTCGAGATATTCCCGCCAAAAAAGAGCGCGGATACCGGCAATGTGCTCAGCGTCGCTGCCGCGCTTGCCGATTTGCGCCCCGATTTCATCAGCGTCACATGCGGTGCGGGCGGAAGCGGTAACCACAATACGTCTCATATCGCAGGACATATCCAAAAATCCACGACAGCGCTCGCGCACTTGACGTGCGTATCATCGTCGCGCGAACAGGTAAAAGCCGAGGCGAACGAGTTAAAAGCTTTGGACGTCGAGAATATTCTGGCGTTACGCGGCGACATGCCCACAGACGGCGTTCTATCCGAGGACTACCGCTATGCCGCCGATCTGGCACGTGAGCTAAAAGCTTTCGGTTTCTGCATCGGCGGAGCGTGTTATCCTGAGGGACATCCCGAGGCTGAGACACGGGAGATAGACATTGAGCATATTAAACTGAAAGTTGAGAGCGGCTGTGATTTCCTGATTACGCAGTTGTTCTTTGATAATAACATTTTGTATAATTTCCTATATTTATTACAATCTAAAGGTGTCGATGCGCCTGTCATCGCGGGTATAATGCCCATTACGAACGCAAAACAGATAAAAAAAATGACCACCATGTGCGGAGCGGCGCTCACACCCAAGCACAAGGCGATAATCGACAAGTTCGGACACAACATGCTTGCGCTGCGTCAGGCCGGCATAGCATACGCCACGGAGCAGATCGTGGATTTGGTCGCCAACGGCGTAAGGGGCATACACCTGTATACGATGAACCGTCCCGACATAGCAAGGGATATTTTCAATAATGTGTCAGAGATGTTTTCATCTTAAATCGAAATCATGCCTTGAACATATTGTCCATGCCTTCAACTAATTTTACTATCTCTTCAATATATTCAAAGTCATCTAATTTGTCATTATTTCATGTTTTGAGAACGAGCTAATAATATCACGATATTCCATAATATAACACTCCTTATATTTGTTCTGTATTACGAACCATTATAACATGCTTTTTTTGTAAAATCAAGAAAAAGTTCGTTATGCGGAACCATGATAAGGAAGTGCTTATAAAATGCAGAAAATCAGACCAGATATGGACATAGGTTTTAACATACAAAAGCTAAGGCGTATCAACAAGCTAACACAAGACGAGGTAGTCGCAAAATTACAATTAATGGAATTAACTATGTCGAGAAGCACTTATGCAAAAATAGAAACCAACAGAATTAATATACGCGTAAGCGAACTTGTAGCTCTGAAACATATCTTTGAAACTGAATTTAATGATTTTTTTGCGGGATTATAAATTAACGCGAGGTAATATCATGTCATATCTATTCACCAACCGCATATTTTTCGACGGCGCGATGGGCACCATGCTCATGTCGCGCGGGCTTGAGGATACGCCCGAGTTTTACAATCTCACCCACCCGCATGTGCTAAAAGAGATACACGCGGAATACGCCGCGTCGGGCTGTGATGTCATCACTACAAACACATTCGGCGCGAACCGTATAAAACTGCCGAACGCCGACATACCCGCCATTGTGAAAAGCGGCATAGAGCTTGCGAAAACGGCTGGAAAACTTGCGGCGCTCGACATCGGTCCAACGGGAGGACTGCTAAAGCCGTTGGGCGAACTGGATTTTGAAGACGCTTACGCGGCATTTGCCGAGCAGATAATCGCGGGAAAAGGCGCGGATATTGTAATCATCGAAACCATGTCAGACTTATATGAATTAAAGGCGGCAGTCTTGGCGGCGAAGGAGAACAGCGGCTTACCGATAATCGCGGCCGTGACGCTGAATGAAAACGGAAAGTTATTAACCGGCGCAGATATACCGTGTGTTATCGCTATGCTAGAGGGTTTGCGCGTAGATGCCTTGGGTCTGAACTGCTCGCTCGCGCCGAGTCAAGTTGTAGATTTCGTCGGGGAGTTTTTGAAATACGCGTCCATCCCGGTGCTGGTCAGCCCTAACGCCGGGCTGCCGTTGCCCGACGGTTCGTATGACAATGTGCCACCGGAGCGTTACGCCGCCGACATGCGGGTATTAGCACAAATGGGCGTGCGGATAATGGGGGGCTGCTGCGGTACAACGCCCGTGCATATAAAGGCGATGATCGGCGTGGCCGCCGATGTGCCGCTCGTGCCGCTAACAAAGAAAACGCATACGATCGTGACCTCGGGACAGAGGAGTATCATATGGGACAAAAAGCCGATTATCATCGGCGAACGGCTCAATCCCACAGGCAAAGCAAAACTCAAAGCCGCGCTGAAAAGCGATGACATTGATTTTATCCAGCGCGAGGCTCTGGCGCAGGGTAACGCAGACGTCCTAGACGTCAATGTCGGGTTGCCCGAATTAAACGAGCCGGAGGTTATGGTCAAGATAATTAAATCTGTTCAAAGCATCACGCCTCAGCCGCTGCAAATCGACAGCGCCGACCCCGAGACAATAGAAAAAACGCTGAGAATATATAACGGCAAGGCAATGATAAACTCCGTCGGCGGCACACGTGAGAGTATGGATAGCATTCTTCCGCTTGCCGCGAAATACGGCGGCGTTTTAATTGCGTTACCGTTGGACGAAAACGGCATCCCCGAAACCGCCGAGGAGAGGGTCGAGATTGCTAAACGTATTGTAAAAACCGCGGAATCATACGGTATCGAGTCAAAAGATATTGTTATAGACGCGTTGGCAATGGCTGTCGGCTCTGACCCGAACGCCGCCGTCGTAACGCTTGAGACGGTCAGAGCCTTGACCGCACTGGGACTGAAAACACTTCTGGGTATATCAAACGTCTCATACGGTATGCCCGACCGTGAGGCGCTCAATGCCGCGTTCTATACTATGGCGCTGAATAGCGGGCTGTCGAGTGCCATTATAAATCCCTGCGCGCAGAGCATTATGAGCGCATACAAAGCATATTGTGTGCTGTCGGGGATAGAGCTTGAAGAGCAAGCTGAAATCAAAAGCGCGGATACACTGGGGCAGGCGATATTATATGGTCTGACCGGTGGAGTGGATGCGCTGCTCGCCGGTGATACGCGCGAGCCGCTGGATATAATCAATGGTGACATTATTCCCGCGCTGAATATGGTAGGGGCAAACTATGAGATTGGCAAACTGTTCCTTCCGCAGCTTATCAAAAGCGCGGAGACGGCACAAACGGCCTTTGCTGTACTGCAAAGCCGCATGGGCGGCAAACGCGCGGCATTTAAAGGCAAGATCGTCATAGCCACGGTCAAGGGCGATATACATGACATCGGGAAAAACCTCTCCAAAGTTTTAATAGAGAATTACGGCTATGAGGTCATCGACCTTGGCAAAGATGTCGCGCCGGAGGAAATCGTTGCGGCGGCCGAGAAGTATAGTGCGCCGTTCGTGGGATTGAGCGCGCTGATGACGACGACTGTAAAGTCCATGGAGCTGACGATAAAGGCGCTGAAAAGCAGCGGCTACGGCGGCAAAATTTTGGTCAGCGGCGCGGTAATGAACGCCGAATACGCAGAGATAATCGGAGCGGATATATATGTTAAGGATGCGATAGCAGCAGTTGCATATATGGAGAGAGTGTAATGGAGCGGCATCCACAGATAGCGAATGTTTTGATTCGTAAAGGCGGGTTATTCAACCCGCCCTTTAAATCATATAAAAACCTGAACTAAAATCCGTTGCGTATACCATCATACAGATTGCAGACAGACTTCATCGTCCGACCCACAGGGGACTTCATCATGCGGCGTTTGTCCACAGGCACGACCGCCATCGTTATCACGGCCCCGGCAACTATACCCATGCCGATGCCTTTACAAAACCTTTCATCATATCTTCAACTCAACTTTCACTATAGTGTTAGGAATATATCCGTTATTATTATGCGTAATTTTTATCGTTCAATTCATCTAGCAGCAGTTTCAGCGCGTGTCCGGCGGCAAGCGTGCGCCCGCGTTCACGCCCATGTCCCACGAACACTTCTTTAACGCGCGTTTCTCCGCCCTTTACCGCCAGCGCGACATATACCTCACCCGCTTTATCTCCGCCGCAATAGCCTGTAACGGCCAGCGCAAAATCTGCGCCGCTCAGCGATAAAACACCGTTCACCATCGCTATGGCGGCAGGTTCGCTGACCGCGCCGTGAATACTAAGGGGTTCTTTAACTTCACCTAACAACTCTGCTTTCGCATCGTTAGTATAGACCACAACGCCGCCCCACAGTATCTCGGACGCGCCTTCAATATCCGTTAAGCGCTTTGCGATAAGCCCGCCCGTACACGATTCGGCGAGAGCCAGCGTTTTTTTTAGTTCGTGTAAACGCGCGCTGACAACGCTTTCCAAGCTGTCAACGTCAACACCGTAAATATATTGCGGGAATATAGAAATTAGCTTGTCCACCACGGGCTGTGTCATATCAAATGCCTCATCGTGTGTTTTAGCGCGTGCAGTTACGCGCAGATACGCCTCGCCCTCGGTTGCGTAAGGCGCGATAGTGGGATTGATTGCGGACTCCATCATCTCGCGCAACTCGTTCTCTATCGCTGATTCGCCAATACCGAAAAACCTTACAAACCGCGACACTAACACGACATCCGACAGATTTGCGAGATAAGGCAGAGCGCTCGTTCGCAGCATGGCTATTAACTCTTTAGGCGGTCCTGGCAGCATTATCACATGCTTGCCGCCGCTCTCAAACGCACAGCCTGGGGCAGTGCCGCAGGAATTGTCCAAAACGACGCAACCCTTTGGCAGCCATGCCTGCTGCTCGTTATTTGGAGTGCATACGCGCCCCAATTTAGTGAAATATTCGCGTATCCTGTCAAGCGACGGTTGGTGCGGCTCAAGTTCCAGCCCGAAACACGCCGCCACCGCACCCTTTGTTATATCGTCATAAGTTGGGCCAAGTCCGCCGGTGGTGATGATAATATCGGCGCGTGTTTTGGCAAGCTCTACCGCTTCGCTTAAACGCTGTTCATTATCACCTACGACGATATGACGGTGGACAAAAATGCCCATCGCCGCCAGTTCGCGCGATATAAGCTGCGCATCGGTATTAGCCGTCGCGCCTAGTAATAATTCTGTTCCGACCGCGATAATTTCGGCAATCATTTTAATGCCCTCCCCCATTTGTAGGGGCGCATATTATGCGCCCGCGGGCGATTGATAATCGCCCCTACGATTCCGTATGCGATTTCTCCACCGCGCTCCTAACCAAACCCTCTATATCCAAATCCCTCTCAGCATCTGTGCACTGTGCTAATGTCGGACGCGTTTTGGGGTGACGCGGCGTAAACAGTGTACAGCAGTCCTCATACGGCAGAATTGACGTCTCGAATGTCTCGATCTTTCTGGCGATGGTGACGATCTCCTCTTTGTCCATGCCCACAAGCGGACGGAGTACAGGCAGCGTACAGACCGCCTGAGTAACGCCCATGGCCTCCATGGTCTGCGAGGCTACCTGCCCCAAACTTTCCCCTGTTACCAGCGCGCCGCAGCCGTTGTTAAGGGCGATACGCTCGGATATGCGCATCATAAACCGGCGCGTGACGATAGTGAGCATATCTTCCGGACATAACCTCCGTATCTGCTCCTGTATCTCCGTAAAAGGGACGATTACTGGTGCGGCTCGTCCCGTGTATAATGACATAATCTTTGCCAGCTTAAGTACCTTTTCTTTTGCCTCGTTACCCGTATACGGGTAGCTGAAGAAGTGTATGGGCAGTATCTCTAAACCGCGTTTCGCCATCATATAGCCCGCGACCGGCGAGTCTATCCCGCCGGAGAGCAAAAGCGCCGCGCGTCCGCCCGTACCGACAGGCAGCCCGCCCGCGCCCGCTGTTGCGGTTGCGTGTACAAAAGCAGCCTTATCGCGCACTTCGACGATTACCGTCACCTGCGGAGTATGCACGTCGACACTCAAATGCGGATATGCCTTCAATACAGATTCGCCCAATGCCGCAGAGATTTGCGGTGAGTTTAGCGCGAACGCTTTGTCAGAGCGTTTGGCCTCTACCTTGAATGTCTGCGCCGCGTTTAAGTCTTCGCTTAGATAATCAATTGCCGCCGCGGTTATCTCTTTCATATCTTTTAGCGCTACAGCAGAGCGGCATATAGACGCAACGCCGAAGACCCGGCGCATGGCTTCAAACGCACCGTGAAGATCCGCCGCTCCGAGCGGTTCGACATATATCGTGGATTGCATTGAATAGACATTGAATTCCCCGAAAGGGGATAGCCGCCGTTTGATGTTGGACATCAGCCGCTGTTCAAAGCGCGAACGGTTCAGCCCTTTTAATACCAGCTCGCCCAATTTTAATAAGAATATCTCTTGCATAAATCTTCCTTAAACGTCAATAGAAATATTGTCCGTGCCGTTGCGCTCAAATTCGTCGATGTATACGGATATGCGCTCGTTGAGCCGCTCTAAGTCGTTAAAATCAATAGCTTCCTGCTCTAAATCGCGCCGGGCTAACTCTTCAGCCAATATCTCAAAAAAGACAGTGTCCTCATAATCCATGATTGCCTCGTGGATGCCGCCCTCGACAAACGCGCGTGAAGGTACCGCCTCAGAGCCCGAACGCTCGTACAGTGCGGGCATACCATTCTGCCCGCATAAGCCGAACAGGAGGGATTCAACCTCATCATAATCGGTTAGACGGTCATCGCCGCGCATTGAATTGAGTACCCAGTTTCCGATATATGTCATATCCAAAAGGCGCCTGAATTGTTTTTTTGAAAGTGTAATGTTCAACCTACGACCCTCCAATACACATGTGCTGTCTATAGTATATACCTTTCCAAAAGAAAAGGGAAGAGGTAAATTAAAGATTTAATAAATGAATCACAAACGGCTCATTTATCAAAGTTCTTTCTTTCAGTTCCCAAACATTCGTCCAATGTATTCTCAAGGATTTTACGGTGAGCCAAGTAAATATTCATGCCACAAAGCGCTCCAAATTTACCCGCTACAATACGCTCGATGTCCTGTTTATTTACGACATCTTTTTCCGCTTTGGTACGGGTGGTTTTCATACGCTTAGTTTTCATGTTTATTTCCTCCATTTTTGCGGAACGCCCAAGTGCGCGCACCCTACTCGCCGATAATTTTTATCAGTGCGCGCTTGTCGCGCATACCGTCAAACTCGGCATAAAATATCTGTTCCCATGTGCCAAAGTCTAATTTGCCGTTCGTGATGGCACAGACCACCTCGCGCCCCATAATGGTGCGCTTTAAATGAGCGTCGGCGTTATCCTCATAGCCGTTGTGGTCATATTGTTCATAGGGCTTTTCGGGCGCGAGTTTTTCCAGCCAACGCTCGTAATCCCTATGCAGACCGCTCTCGTTATCATTGATGAACACACCGGCGGTAATATTCATCGCGTTGACGAGGACAAGTCCCTCTTTAACACCGCTATCACGGATAGCAGTCTCGACCTGCGGCGTTATATTGATGAACGCGCGGCGTGTCTTGGTATGGAAGTGCAGCTCTTTACGATAGTTTTTCATATGAATACGCCCCCTATTCTTTTAAGCTCTGCCAAACAAGCGCCTTGCCATCTTTAACCTCTACCTTGCCCATCGCGCCGTTCACGATCTGCATCCGCGGAGGGATATGTCCTATATCCGCGTCATAGATGACAGGTACATTCAAATCGCCGAGGCCTTGTTTTAAGGCATCAATCAATGTAAAGTCCCGCGTATCTTTATAACCATCCGGGCGGCCAATAATTATGCCGTTGCAATAGCGGAAACATCCGCACTCGCGCATTTGCCAAAATGTGCGGTAAATTTCCGCCGATGACATCTCAGCGCTTTCCAGTGTCCAAACAAAGCCGTCCAGCTTGTACTTATCTAGAAACATACTAATCGAAGCAAAGCGGGTGCCGAATTTTTATTTTATCAGCATAGCGGTTTATTGTCAAATTTGCAATATGCCGCAAATTGTTGGTTTTTGACTTGACTTTTCCTTCATATCAGATGTACAATGTAATTTGGAGTATATAATGTGGAGGGTATGATGAAATACATTTTTGTAACAGGCGGAGTTGTATCAGGGCTGGGTAAAGGGATAACCGGCGCGGCGTTGGGGCGACTGCTTAAAGAGCGAGGACTGAAAGTGACCATGCAGAAGTTCGACCCGTATCTTAATGTTGATCCGGGGACGATGAGCCCTTTTCAACACGGCGAGGTTTTTGTAACCGACGATGGGCATGAATCGGATTTGGACATAGGGCATTATGAGCGTTTTATTGATGAGAACTTAAACTCCGGAAGTAACGTCACGTCCGGGCGCATCTATTGGAAGCTGCTCAATCGCGAACGCAACGGCGATTTTCTTGGTGACACCATACAGGTTATCCCGCATGTTACAAATGAGATAAAAGACCGTGTATACCGCGTGGGTCGCTCGGGTGTCGATGTCGTCATCACAGAGATAGGCGGCACCGTGGGCGATATAGAGAGCCAAGCGTTTATTGAAGCAAGCCGTCAGATTGCGGCCGAGGTGGGACGTGAAAACGTACTGTATATCCATGTGTCGCTTATTGTCACCGCCGGCGGTGAGTTGAAATCAAAGCCCACTCAGAACTCTGTTAAAGAATTACTCAGTATGGGCATCCAGCCCGATATAATTGTTTGCCGCACGGAAGAGCCGCTTACGCAGGAACTGCGCCAAAAACTTAGTTTGTTCTGCAATGTGCCCACAGATTGTATCATACAGAATACCACCGCCGAAACGCTTTACGAAGTGCCGCTTCTTTTGCATGATGAGGGGCTTGATGAAGTGGTGTGCCGCCGTTTGCAACTGACGACAGCCGAACCGGATTTAGGGGAATGGTCACGGATGGTCGAAAGTATCAAGAAATGCGATAAGACGGTGACCATTGCGCTCGTCGGTAAATATATAAGTCTTCGCGATGCGTATCTTAGTGTGACTGAAGCGTTGGCGCACGCGGGATATGCCCATGGCGCACATGTTGATATACGCTGGATAAGCTCTGAAGACGTGACTGATAAGAATGTCTCCAAGCTTTTCGATGGCGTTCAGGGTATATTGATACCCAGCGGTTTTGGCGAAAGGGGTATAGAGGGCAAGATAGCCGCCGCCCGATATGCGCGCGAAAAAAAGATGCCCTTTATAGGCATTTGTCTTGGGATGCACGCGGCGGTCATAGATATTGCCCGTAACCTCTGCATGTTCGACGATGCGCACTCGTCGGAATGCGCACCCGATTCGGAACATAAGGTTATTGATATCATGCCCGATCAGCATGATAAGATTAACAAGGGAGGCTCTATGCGGCTGGGATTACAACCCTGCTGCGTTTCGCCCGATACACTAGCGGGCAGGCTTTACAACGGGGAGCCTGTTATTTATGAGCGGCACAGACACCGCCATGAAGTATCGCTGGAGTTTTTGGAAGCCCTGAGAAACGCGGGCGTTGTCGTTTCGGGCGCATCGCCGAGCGGAAACCTTGTTGAGATTATTGAGTTAGAGGATCATCCGTATTATATCGCCGTGCAATTCTACCCTGAATTCAAGTCGCGTCCCGGGCGCGCGCATCCTATTTTCCACGGGTTTATCGCCGCCGCGATGGAGAGATCTGCAGAAAGATAAATAAAGTAATTTTTACTTACAGGAGTGAAGCAATATGTCTTTTCAAACTCCACTTACCATCAATGAAGTAATATCTGATATTCACTCGAAAAGATACTTGCTCCCGTCAATACAACGGGAATTTGTGTGGACACAAGAACAGGTGAAAATTCTGTTCGATAGCCTTATGCGTGATTATCCAATAAACGCATTTTTGTTTTGGCGAGTACCCAAAGAAAAAGCATGCGAATTTAAGTTTTACGAATTTTTAAGAGAATACCATCAAAAAGATAAACGTCATAACTCAAAGGCGAACGTTAGTGGCAACGATGATTTAATGGCTGTTCTTGACGGTCAACAACGCCTGACTTCTTTATATATTGCTCTTAAAGGGACGTATGCCTCGAAACTCTCATACAAAAGATGGGATAATCCTCAGGCATATCCGAAGAAAAAACTTTACTTAAATTTACTTGCCAAAGCGGAAGATGAAACTCTCAAATATGATTTTGAATTTTTGACAGATGCGGAAGCAAAAGAAAACGATGACAAACATCATTGGTTTCCTGTTGGTAAAATCCTTGATTTGAAAGAACAGGACGAAGTTAATGATTACTTAATCCAAGCAGGGGTATTTGACATCCCAAATACTGATAAAAGGCGCTATGCTAATAAAGCTTTATTCAAACTTCATAAAGTCATACATGTAGAACCAAATATAAGTTATTATTTAGAACAAAGTACGGAACTTGATAAGGTTTTGAATATATTTATCCGTGTGAATAGCGGCGGCACAACGCTCAGCTATTCCGATTTACTTTTATCTTTCGCTACAGCGCAATGGGAACAACGAGATGCCCGCGAAGAAATAAACGAGTTTGTTGATGAGATAAACGAAATCGGCGAGGGATTTAATGTCAATAAAGATTTTGTATTGAAAGCCGCCCTTGTTCTTTGCGATATGCAGGATATTTCTTTTAAGGTTGATAACTTCAACCGCACAAATATGTTAAAAATAGAAAATGAATGGGAAAGTATAACTCAAGCTATTCGTGACGCTCTTCGTTTAATCAGCAGTTTTGGGTTCAGCAGAGAGAATATAAGCTCGAACAATTTGATAATCCCGATTGCATATTACTTGAAAACTATCGGTTTGCCGAATAATTTTGAAAGCTCAACAGCAAGAATAGACGATAGAAGAAAAATAAAAATGTGGTTTGTTTCATCGTTGTTGAAGAAAGTTTTCAGCTTCATGCCTGATGGTGCATTAAAACCGATTAGGGAAATTATTAAGAAACAATGTAATAATGGATTCCCATTAGAAAGCATTGTTTTACATTTCAAAGGAACAACACGTTCCCTACAATTCTCAGATGATGATATTAACAACCTTCTCTATGCTAAATACAGTCACGGTAATACTTTAATAATTATGTCTATTTTATATCCTTGGGCTGATTTACGCAACCGCTTTCACATTGACCACATATTTCCAAAAAGTGCATTTACAGCTAAGCGTTTGAAAGAAAAAGGCGTGTCAGAAAATAAACTCGGCGAATTTATTGAAAGCCACAATTACATAGGCAATCTTCAATTGCTGGAAGACATACCTAATATAGAGAAGAATGCAATGGATTTTGATAAATGGTTACGGGAAAAAGTCCCTACTTCAGAATACGCCAATTATAAAAAGAAACATTGCATACCTGATGTAGATTTATCAATGTCAAACTTTGATATATTTTTAGAAGAGCGCGAAAAGCTATTGTTGGAAAGGCTGAAAAAAGAACTTCAGTAAAAATCTTGCTTAACATTCATATTTATGCTATAATCGCTATACTAGGTGCGGGCGTAGTTTAGTGGCAAAACAGCAGCTTCCCAAGCTGCGGTTGTGAGTTCGATTCTCATCGCCCGCTCCAATTAGAATAAACGCGAACTCTACCCAACGGTTTTTCGTTGGAAAGACGTTCGCGTTTGCATCATGGAGACAACCTCTACAATCTAATGGTTACACAAAGGGCTGCAGCACATTTCGTCAACATCCGAAATCACACGCGTTATACCCTGTTTGCCGTTTGCCAAAGTACCCCATTCGTATATGAACGGCGTAATCTCCCCGGCGGCATTTCGTTCAAGCTCTTCAAAGTCGCCTTCAAACCTTTTTAATATAACACCATCGTCTACGAACCATTCGTTGCCGCCCTCATAAAATAATCTCCCGCTTTTGGCATTGGCTTTAAACCGGAATTCAATTTGTGCGTCCCCATTAGTTGGTTGTTTGAACGAACCCCATTTCTGTGTGCCAACGGTACGAAACTCTAAAGCCTTGGCGGGACGGAACTTGCCATTTTTATTCAACGCAGATGGTTTAATTTCCCTTTCGCTGAAAGTATCCTCTTCAATTCCTTCTCTGCGTTCCGCAAGACTATGAAAAACTACGCCGGAGGCAGGCTTTTTTGCAGTTGGCGCGATCGAATATTCTAAAAAGGCAAAGCTGCCCCCCATTCCTAAAAACCAATAGGGATCGTTGGGATAATCGAGAATTTGATTGTAATCGCTTTCATCTATTATATCTGTAACGCTAATATCGCGCCTTACAGTAGCTAATTGCGGTAAGTCCGGTGGCAAGCCCTCGTGGATGAAGACTCCGGCATTTACCCTCATCATTTCCGTCTTATAATTGACTCTGACAGCACGCGGCGCCCCGTAGCAGGATACCCTGAGCCTTACAGATTTTGTCGCCGGATGTATAACGCCGTTCTCGATGTAAGGGGCTCTGTATACAAAGTAATTCTCTCTGACGCTTCTATGAGATATCATACCGGTATTCTCGTTTTCCTTTTCATCACATTCGGGAATAGGAATACCTGCGGCACTCATACGGAACGAACCCAACTCCTTGTTCGGCTTGCCGGAACTGTTCGCGAGCAGGTAGCTCCATTTGTCTCCAAGCGGGGCACTTGTTCCTCTTACCACAGCTACCCAGCGGTTTTCCCACCCATCATACACCAACTCATCGCCGACCATATGTGCAAGCCGATAGTTCACCTCTATCTTCGGCGCTCGCACACGCGGTGCGATAGTGGGGAATTTTATAAATTTCGCGTTTTCATTCGTTGGGACAATATCGGAAAACCATAATGTTAGACCTCTGTCCAACCATTTGGAAATGTTATTTGCGTTAAACCTGCTCATCGGTTCCCATTTCGCTCTGCTCGTTCCGCCGTTGATTGAGAAGAAACCGCTGTTTATGTTGCCGATATGTACCTTCTCATCAGACAGCCAAATTCGAATATATTGGCCCTCCCCGAATCCCATTTCAGTCGGACGGATGGGCAATTCATCGATGTTTAAGATGAAATATGCCCCATTGAATTTCTCAAACCTGAAATAATCCATCCGCTCGCTACCGCGTGTAAATGCTGCCATGTACGCGCCATCGCTCAAATCATCCAGCGGCATTGTAAAGGTATAAACAGCAACCTGTCGGAAAGCTATTGACGTATCCGTTCCTTTAAAAATTATTGATGTATTTGTACCAGGATTGTCAAACGCGTTTAACGAGCTGATTACCGTGTTGCTTACCGTATCGGTCAGGGTCAGCATCACCGGCAGCTCGAAATCCTCTTCTTCGACCATAACTGCGGCCTGCAGCTCGCCGTTCTTGTTGATTTTCCGTATAAATGACGTGTCCTCTTCATCAAAATTAACAGACATTGTGCTTTCAGGCAAAAACATCTCCGGCCCCCAAGGCGCTTCGCCATTAAACAAACGGAGGGAGCAGAGACGCTGCCAACTGCTGCCGCCGTCTTTGGTAAGGCTTAGGACATATGTGCCTCGTAAATCTGCCGGGATTTCAAACGTGTTTATGCCGGCGACCGCCGCTTGGGCAGGTAACACCCCGGTTCCGTCGGGCTTTGCCAGCCGCATTTGGGTTTGCCCCGGTACATGAGAAAAGATAATAAATTCAAAAGAACTGGGTGAAGCCCGCCCATTCAGCGTGGCATAGTTATAATGCGGCTCAAGCCCCGGAAAAGAATTTGATTCCACTCTGGTCCAAGCAGGGGTAAGCATTCTTTCATAGGCGCGATGGACATTGCCGTCGGTAAAAGGCAGGGAGTAGTCGTTCATAAAAACATACAGGTTGACATCTATATTCATTGGCATTGGAATGCTGTACTGTGAGCCCGCCTCTTGCGGTGTAAGTGATGTAGCATCGTTTGGATCTATAGTGTTAGGATCCGTACCGGCAGGTACTACAATGCCGCTGAGAGAAGCGACCGTCTCTGTCTTATCCTTCATCTGAACCATAAAACTCAGACTTACAGGGGTGCTCCATGTCCTGATGCTCGCGGAAATACTTACCGCTGGGCTGTTTGATTCCACAGCAATAAGAGCATCCGCAGGACTGAACATGCTTATGAATATGGTAAAAATAAGGGAGAGTGAGAAAAACCGACAATATAAACGTTTCATAATAATAGACCCCTAATAAAGCTATCAAAAATATACTATATACATATATCGTATTATATCATATTTTCGTTGACGAAAATATGATATGCGATCTAGTCAGATATAATATGCCGTCTACGGCATATTATATCATATTTTCGTTGACGAAAATATGATATGCGATCTAGTCAGATATAATATGCCGTCTACGGCATATTATATCATGTTTTTCTTTATTATGTTAAATTGTTTAACCTCTCGTTACATATTCCAATTGATCCAGCAGTTCCTGCGGTATTTCCTTAGTCATCCGGCTAACCCTTTGTATAAGGTTCGTCATGCGCTGTACACGCTGCTTCTGTTTCATATTATAGCGGTTAAGCACATCGGTATACCGTGGATTTTTTATCAGCTTCTCCCGTACTGCAGGTGAAAAAGGGCAATACGTTAACAGAATCTCGCGGGCAAGTTTGTTAAGGCGTGAAGCTCCGACCGACTCATACAGCAACCATGATGAATAGTTTGAAACAAACACTGCTTTGTAATTGTTTCTTGCGCTTGCAAGCTCGTCTCTGATAGATTCTTTAATTTCGGCGGAAAGCTCGCGGTTACCCTTATAAAACTGCAAATAACCGCAGTAATCGCCGGTAAGCGAAGGGTTTGCTATATCATTCCAGCGTATGCCCTGAATACGTTTGCACATATCCCAGCGAAACTCACCGGACAGGCGTATAACCATACTTTTCAGTTCGGGATCTAAGAACACAGACATAAACATGCGTGCCGGTGTTTTGCGGTTCTTGCCCTCTATCTCCTGCCATAGAGATCCCCGTATACCTACATTGGGCATGAGTATAATATCGGGCAGAACTTCAATATGCAAATATTCATTTGCTATATCAAGTTTTTGGTTTGAATACGATATTTCGCGGCAAAACACGCCGGGGTCAATGCCGCGGACTTCGTCTATCAATTCCTTCAGCGCGGACGGCGTTACCAATGTTGCTTCCAGCCTTCGCTGTATGTTATGATCCGCAAACAGCGGGCAGTATGTAGATATGCGCCCGAATGTAATCTTGTTTATAATCGGGAATACATTTTCTAATTCAAAACGAAGTTTCCCCTCAAGATCCGCTAAAAGCTGAACTTCTTCCTTGGCATCTATTTTGCCATCCTTTTTCATTTCACGGATATGTTCGTCGTAATCCATGTCAGACTCACTGCGGCTGGGCTCTTTATCACCCTTGTATATAGCGGTTAGCCATTCAGGAAGCGTGTAAACGCCTATGCTCGGATCACCATTAACCGAGTCTGCGATTGAGTATAAATAGTCCGCGTTTTCAACCCCCGCAAGCGCGGCGTCAACATACCCGAAGTTGAGAAACATTTTAATGATGGTTGGCAGTGAATTGTCGCTGAGACTTTTTATAAATACATTTTGATATATTTCATTAAACATCAATGTTAAATTCATGCGCAGACTACGCGCCTCGGGATCGGCCCCACCCCTGTCTGAAAGATTCGTATACTCCTCTGTACTGCGCGCAAATTTAGCGCATAAATCATCGGGACAACCAGAGTAGTTAAGGATAATGTCCAGTGAATCTGATAAATTTTGCTTTACACCGGTGTCTGCCGGAGCTTCTGTTAGCTCCTCAAATCCCCGCTTGTCGGCCAGAATTTCTCTATATGAATTAATCCGTGTTTGATAATAAATAGGGTCAATACCTGTCATGTTTGACATAAGCCCCGTTAATTGCGCCATTAGCTGTTGAACAGCAGCATCCGCGCCTTTTATTTTAATGGCGTTAATATGTAAATCTGAGATAAGCGCGAATAAATCATGTCCGTTTTCGTTCAGGAAGAATACAGAAATTCCTTTCATGTACTCCTGATACGTTTTACAGGCTTGATAAGCCTTGTGAATATCCTCTGCGCTTGTGCGAAGGAACCTCGATGTTATCCCGGGTTTATTATAGAATAGTTCCTTGCGAACGGCAGGGGTCAAATCTTTTATCTCCATATAATATTTGTGTACCCAGTCTTCAATCGGATCGTGTCCGGAAAATCTCGCAATACTCGACAGGTCATGGAGCTTTTTGGATGTAAATCCGTATGATTTACACAATTCTGTGTATTGCCGGTATATCCCCTGAATAAATTCGTATGCTTTGTCGGTTTCCTGTTTAAGCGCATACCTGTATTGCAATGTCTCTGTAATATGGCGGAGTTTTGAATTAACCATCAGATTCGCCACATCCGCGTTGTCACGGAGCAGGTTCTCTAAAGCGCTAAAGTCTTCGCAGGCATGCGAAAAAACCGTAACGTCTGAAACCGCAGTATATGTGTGGCTATGACTGCCTTTGCTAAGGTCACAAAGACCTATCATATCGCCTTTTGTAAAGCGGAATTTGCGTCCGTTAATCAGGGTTTCTACACTTCCGTTAGTGATGAACGCGAGATGAATCAGCGGTTCTCCCTCTTTATATATAACGGAACCTTGCATAAACGCAGATAGTGCCATAAAATAACCTCACTTTGTTCATATGGGTTACTATATTATATCATTATTATATCATTTTCGTTGACGAAAATATGATATACGATCTAGTCAGATATAATATGCCGTCTACGGCATATTATATCATATTTTCGTTGACGAAAATATGATATACGATCTAGTCAGATATAATATGCCGT
>Ga0123353_10002554_pt1 | contig 22623 bp, 16 predicted proteins | sample TergutLab28metaG_3_FD_92763 | JGI IMG/M metagenome (GOLD analysis project Ga0123353, IMG submission 92763) | Labiotermes labralis P3 segment gut microbial communities from Petit-Saut dam, French Guiana - Lab288 P3 | ecosystem: Host-associated > Arthropoda: Insects > Digestive system > Gut ... | reverse complement strand
TGCACCGCAGCCTTAGGCTTATTGTGCAGCCGTAATATTTCATTCGGCACAGATTCAATAACCCTGCACCTCGTATGAAGAGGCAAAAGTCCCTTACTGAAGCTGTGCTTAGTCTTTTGGTTCAACAGTCAGCTTCCCAAAGACATTATAACGCTGACGAACCAACGCCTCGCAGCAGCAAGTAATGTGCTGCACTGTTTCAGTCTCCATCCCGCAGAATCTGCAGATTGGATCCCCATCAAACAGGCCCATAGTATACAGATGCCCCCTTACAGGAGCATGCCCTGTGTAGATCACAGTACCACCACCCCTCCTCCTCCTCTTTATCCTGCTTCACCACCTTTCCCATCTCATTATTATCCCCTATTTTTCCCCACCTTGTCTCCTCCTTCCCTGTCCCCTTGCTGCTGAGGAACCTGTTACATCTCACATTGATCCACGTGCCCCATTTCTCTTCTTTCATGCAGTATGTTTTTGATTACCAATTCAGTAATTCTTTTTCCTTCATATGAAGATATAATGTGCTTACCATTTCTTGTTCTTACACCATTTTATTTAAATTTTTAACTCTTATTTGAATCATATCTTGAGGGTGTGTGTCTTCTGGGTTGTTATTGAATATCAGCTGGTAAATAGTTACCATTTATTATCTTCTCAATTCAGCCACTGTATTCAGTTCTGTCATATTGTCACATCTTCACTTTGCATGGCTTTTTAAACCCTTGCCCATCTTACATATGATAAAGAAAATGGGCAGTGTATATGTAACACAACATTGCGGTGCATTCTTGCAACCATTGTTGCAGTTGAAAAGTAATACGTACTACATGTACTGCATATGTGCCCATAGCCTTAGGTATCCAGCATGCAATGCACATGTGCCTTATTGTCATCTGTGGCCTGCCCACCTTATACAGTATTTTTCCACATAGCCTCATAAAAGGCAGAATTTTTAAGAAAAAAATGATTTAACATAAAGTGTGTTTTTTATTTTCCCTGCAGCTTTTTTCTGGAACATTTCTTATTCTAAGAAGAACTGAGCGAGATATGATTAAAGATGTATGTTGGTCTTCATGTAAAATCCCTGCTGTTCATGTCAGATTTTAATGAAACTTAAATTTTTGTGGCAGGTTTTCAACAAATGCACAAATGTCAAATTTAATGAAAATCCATCCAGTGGCAGCAGAGTTGTCTTTGCAGACATACAGATGGACAGACATGACAAAGCTAATAGTTGCTTTTTGCAGTTTGCATATGTGCCTAAATATGCTGTGTGTGTGTGTATGTGTGCACGCGTGTACATGTGTGCCTCTACTCATGAAGTACTGTACCTTAAAGGTGTCTGGGTAGATGAAGTTACAGGTGGAAATTAGTTGTCATTTTTATGCTACAGCCACGTCACCTCTGTGACGGATCACATGTATCCATTGGGTAGGATTATGGCACATAAGAACAAGAAGCTGTTAGTGATTTGTACTTCCATTGAATATATACTGTCATCCGCTTGCTAACTGAGAATATCAGCTAGTAGTTAGCAGTTGTAACACACTGGTGTAAAGCACATGGCACCAACTTTCAACTTTTTAGGATAGTTTGTGATGATAAAAGTGATGTTTGGGATTATGATGACTGCAAGATTCAGTATGTTGAAAGCATTGACTTAGAGGATTCCAGACTTTGAGGCAGTTTGTTCCTGCACGTGACCAGCAAGTATGCATAATTTTAAAAATTAAAATATGTGATGAACTGTTCCCTTTTTATGTGTGGTTTGACATAGAGGTGTCAGTATGGCAGGTCATACAATTTTTAAGAACTCTGTACAGAAAGAAAGGAATGTATTATGTGGAGACTGTGTTAATATGGAGCCAGCCTCAGTGGCTAAACTGTTTGTTGGATTTGCATGAAGTATGATGTAGGAGTTCTTAAAAAAAAAAGTTAGTAAACATGAGTCATGAAAATTGACCCAGTGTCATTCGTACTCTACTGAAGGGAATAGATTGGATTCCCATATTTGGTGACTGTGGTGAAAGTGGGTGTAGGAGATTTCCATGTAGTGTTGTTGACAGCTGTGAGTTGCATGAAAATTTGTGCAGTGTTCATGCTTAACTTTGGGATCTAGAGGAAATTTTGCTTGTATTTTCTATATTCATCATGTGATTTGAATAAAATATGATACAGTAGATGCCCACAATAGTTTATAGGGTGATCATGAATTTTGTGAGAATCGGTACAGTGACAACTACAGTTTGCTTCAGGACGTAGGTGAATTTGCGTTTGTACGTTCCACATTTGTAGACTGATTTGGGTGAAATTTTGTATTAAAGATATGCACATAATGCATTTTTTAATTTCACAAAAATTGGTGCAAGGAAGATCCTACTTTTCTTTTGAATGTGAATGACATTACATTTACCTGTTTGCCATAAACTCATATGATGTTTTGAAAGTAAAGAATGTCTTGGTAAAGTCTGTTCTCTTCAACACAGTGTGCAACACTTGCAATCCCATTATAGTAATCTATTGAAGGACTCTTAATGATATTAATATGAATGTAACCATTCAGAGTGATGTAAGTATGTATGTTTAATATGTAGGTCATACCAAAATTAATGAGCAACAATTTTTTTATAAATTAAGATTCATTGTTATGTAAAAACCAAGTACATCATCTTAGTCCATAGACATCTGCTTATTTTTCTACATAATCCCAGTTTCTCTGTACACACTTTTTTTCCCACCGTTCTGGAAATTTGAATATTCCCTTACGATAGAACTCCGTTCCAACTGCCCGAAGACATTGACACACAACTGTCTGGAGTGCCTCGTTTGTCTCATAATGTTGGCCTTGCATATGATTCTTCACAAAACCAAAGAAATGGTAATCAGAGGGTGCCAGATCAGGACTGTAAGGAGGGTTAGGGAGAACTTACCACCCCATATTCTCAGTTTTTCCAAGGTCAAAAGAGCAGTGTGAGGCCAAGCGTTATCGTGCTGCAGGATGACCTTTCTTCCGATAATCTAAGCATCCAATCATCTCCTAAACTGCATTGTGCCCTATTCCAAGTTTCGTTGCAATTGCGTCCAGCGTCACACGTCTGTCTTCCTTAATGATTTCATCAACTCTCTTCTTGTTGGGTTCAGTTGAGACTGTTCAAGGGTAACCGCTACAATGCTGATCTTGGATGCTCATGTTCCCATCTTTAAAACGCTTTACCCATTGTCTAACACTGCTAGCATCCATGCACACATCTCCATACACACGCTGAAGTCTGTGGTGAATATCAGTAGAGGGAATCTCCTCTTTAACAAGAAATTCACTGACAAAACGAAACATCGTTGTCGGGCATTTTGTATCACTTGTTTATAGTCACGTGATGCAAGCTCCTGGCGCCATACCTCACTCAAAGATATGACAATAGTTGGCACCCCCTACCAAACGATACTAAATCGTTTGATGTTGCAGAGTTGCCAACTATGCAATGTTGTTCATGACCCCCGTATGTAGAAAGTGATCTTTATCTTTTTATTTGAGTACAAACACCCTCATGATGTGCTGTTGGTGATTTAACTGTTACAGGAAAGTGGCCATTTAGATGCAGTTTGTTCTGTTCAGCAGCAGCAGCCATCAGCAACTGCATCTGTCACCAAGCCAACCACTGGCACAATCAGTGGCATGTTGGCTGATTTTAGCAAGGCCCTTGGTGAGTTGACTGAGGGACATGAGTTCCAAGACATGCGGACCTTTGTCACTGTATATATTTGAAAACAGCTTTTTACATTTATCAACTGCAAACAGTGATTGTAAATCTCCTATTTCTAAGGGCTGACACCCATATTTTAACTTCAGGATGGTTAATAGTACGAGGTTTATTTTTATATCAGACTTAATATGGCGCTGCTGTTACTTCAGGCTTGGGTGGCACATCTCCACATCCATCACCATCAGATGAGAATCCTGGTACAGATAAGCAGCTACAGCAAAGTTTACTGTACCAAGAGCATCCCCACCAAAGTTTACAGCAGTTCCAGCAACAGCTACAACTTCAGCAGCAGACACAACTTCAACAGCAACAACAACAACAGCAGCAGCAGCAGCAGCAGTTGTTGCATCAGCAGCAGCAGCTACAACAGCAGCAGTTACAACAGCAGCAGTTGCAACAGCAGCAGCTACAACAGCAGCAGCAACCACAGCATCAACAGCAAACTGGTATACAGGTAAAATTATAAGTCAGTTTTTAACAGCACTCAAGTACAAAAGTGAATCATATGTTCCTTTGCTTGGACTATTATGATTGTCAGTATAATTGGTCATTTAATTCTGGATGTGCAGAGTAAGTCAAGTAACATTGTACAGTGAAGTGCTGTCGTGCAGTTGGACATGTGAACATGAGTTATTAGCCAGCGTTTTGTACATGTCTCTGTTATTGTCATCAGGGTGTTCAGATAATGAGGGATGTGTGTGATCATTCTTTGTATATTTATCTTATAGCCTGGTGTCTCTGAATGTGGACCATCAAGGTACAGGTGGCACAGTATATGGTTAGACAATGAGTAGTCCATATTCTCTTAACTTGGAATATTCAGGAGTGTATCTGTCATAAGACTTACTTTGCCATGTTTCCTGATGGTCATGACCAGCTTAGTGTTTCTTCCGTATCTAAATGAGTTTTTGTTAGCTTTCTTCGTTAACCTTTAGAGTCCATGCCGGATTGCATAGGATGGTTTTTAAAATCCCACCAGGCTCGAGCGTCCTTTGTGTCAGTCAGTCAGCCAGATCCCATTCCATTTACATAGGTTGCTCTTAGTGCCATGAAAACATACAGGAGATTAAAACATAGCTTAACTCATTTGTTAACTTTGAAATAAATGGAATTTTTGTCATGGTTGTTGCTCCAGCCACTTTACTTCCTGGAAATAACTGAAAATCCCATTGAATGAGAGAGACTGTATGATCTCCAGAGATGGTTTGGATGATGTCGCTGGCTTTTTCACATAGAGCTCTTAGTGTTTGGACTACCTGAAGGAAGGCTAGATTACAATTAACCAGTGTTTATCTTTTCTTGGTATTGCACTGTGTCACACTCACCTCCTTGCATCACAGCTGGAAGGTTGGGGCGAGTGTGGACCAAACCCAAACTGTCTTTATGCTGATACAAAAACTAAGGAAAATCCTTTTATTCATATTTAGATGTAATTTATTTTGTATTTCTTGATCAGAAATCTCTTCTTCAGTTATTTCTTAATTGTGGGATCTCCTGAGTGTATCCTTATCCTTCCTTTTTGTTACAAAACAAGACATTTTGTTGCCAACAGATATGGTTAGCACTGTCTTGCATTGAGCATGCTTCGTTGGTGAGGAGAAGGACAGGCATATGAGCTTGACAAAGATAGAGAGCTGTAACTGCTACAACTGCATGCTGTCAGGATAGCCATTGCAAGCCTACATCACATGTGACCTCTCTCAGCAAAACCAAGGCTTCAAACCAAAATATAATTGGAGCAAACTGAAATTTTTGCATCTTCTAGAAATTTATTTTGGGCATTCAGGAACTAACAATACATACTGCATTTTCTAAGACACACAATTATCTCTGTCTTATTTCCCACTTTTTCCATTACTTAGTGTTGTTTTGTTCTAAATATTAACAGTGTTTGTACACCATGCACAAGAATTTAAATGGCTAGTGAAAAGAATGTTGTATACGAAGGTGGTCTCTTGCCATACAAATTGCAATGCCAAAGGGTTAAGCAGTCCAGGTATCTTGTCATTCTGGCAAATATTGTGGCGTGTTTGATGTTTATGTGATCTTCTACTTCATTGATGAGCATTACAATTGCAGGGAACTGTGATGGTCCTTCGGCCTCGACAGCAGTTGCTCTTCATAATGCACCTGGTTGCACAACAAAATTAGGACATCTTCAGTGGCCGAATCACATTTGCAGGGAATGATTCCACACTGCATCTGACTGCATAACCAAAATGCAACATAGTCTGTAAATGTACAATATCTGTGTTGAATGCTTTGTGTATTCATAAGTCAGCAGACAGGGTGAATGAATTATATTTACAGGGAAGTGTTTTGGCTGTTCTGAGCAGACAGCAAATATTCAGGCATCACCCAACTGTGTAACACAAATATGCAATGTTGATTGAGTGAATCATCATTGCAGGGAACTGTGTTAGGTATTCTGTCTGGACAGCAGTCATTGTTCACTCAACATCTGACCCCACAACAGCAACAGATGTACCAACAGCATATGCAGCTGCAACACCAAGCACAGCATCTCAAGAAGATACGACGCTCTCTACCCCACTCCACTTCTGACCAAGGTCAACAGATTCACCAGCAGGTGTGTGTGAACTGAACAACTTTCACTGCTGGGGATCTTAACCTGAAATTTTTCCACGCTTGTCAGTTATGTTTATCTCTGTGTGTTCTTCTTTTTGAGGGTTGCAGAAGGTTTCTTAATCTGGCACACTGTCTTTTCTTGATCACAGAAGTCATTTTATAGGTTTTTACCTTAGCTGGTAATACCATGCATGCATTTTATTCAGTGGGAGATTTTGCTGTTTATTGTTGGTACTTTGTCATAATCTTAGCCTATGTCATATAGTGATGCACCATTACAGGTGTTCATGTTGTATTCTGTTTTGTATCATAACGGTGGGTTTTATTTGTAAAGCCTGAAAACTTTGCATACATTATAGTGGTCATCAAAGTGTATGTTTACATGTTTTATTTATGTTACCAGTCTGTGACTTTTAAGTAAGTGTCCATTTTAGTTAATTTTGTCTTGCTATGTAACCCACTTCACACACTGGTAATACTGAGTATCATGCAGCAGAGAATCTGGAGGTCACACTGGTAGCAGAGTCCCAATCAGGCCACATTGGAAGGAAGTAGCTCCACCAGTATTATGGCCTGTAACAGAGGCTGCGGTTACAGTTTTTAGTACTCCTGATGATGGATGCTGTGACACCCGAAACATGTAGAGTGGCTTTGCAGTAAATAAATATCTGCATACTGTTGCATCTGGTTGGATTTTTATTAACATTGGTAGCAGAGAATTGCTTTTTGCTTTGTCAGACTAATGAAATTTGAGCATTTACTACTGAGATGTGCGGATACACCCTAAATCTTAATTGATTATCACACTACATAAGGCATGAGTATGACTGCTTAGTGAGTTCTTAGATGCGCAGGCTAGCTGTTGTATTTTGTTTCTTGTTGATTCTCTTACTGTTGTAATAATGCAATGTAGCTTGATTTCTGTGAAGCATGAACTAAAATTACTTGTTGAATGAGGAACTTAAGTACAAACTTTGTGTCTGTGGATTCAGCATTGAGGGGGTTGTTCATTTCTTGAGGAAACCTTTCTGCCCTGTTTTGCTGGAAGTGGTTCTGTTAGGCTGGAAAATTTCACCTGTGTTAATCCTCAGGAACTTAATAATTATATTTCCTGTAAGATCTCTGAATTGTTGGGATTGTTGATTAGCCATTTTCAAACTATACCCTGTTTTACATTGAAGCTAAGATGCCAGTCAAGCAATTAATCAACTGGTTGCATCACCTCATGACATGGAACTACCTCCGTTCTGGCCAGCTTGTCTCAGTTATAATGAGAGCATCACTGATGTCTTCAGTTTAATTAGCTTTCTGGATCCCCTACATTATCTTACATTGCTCTTGGCTCTGGAAAGTCAGATTTTCAGTCCTTGTTGTATATGTTGATATTCACATGTTGTGTGACTTCAATCTTCAGTGCATTTTCTGTCTGGTGGTCTGCCAGGCATGAATGCTTACACACATATACACACACACACACATACATACATATGTATATATATCCATCCATGGACCCTAAAGTGTGTTACACAGTAGGATGTGAAACAAGTCAAATACACAAATGTGTACACAAATTTCACAGTGTAAATGACTATAAACATTTTACAAAACTGTGCAGTATATTGTCTTTACACTTAAACTGTTCATTTACAAAGTAAAAGGAGTGTGCATGTAAGTATTTTCTTAAGGTCACTTTAAATTTTGCCTTTTCATTCTTCAGGATTGCCCAACCACATAGTAAACTGTTCAAAGTTATGATGTCAACATAAAATGTACTTTTTTGAAAACAATATAGGTTGGCATATGCTCTATGAAGATGGTCTTTATTCCTTGTATTGATATTGTGTATAGTTGAATTTGTGTGAAAATATTTGTGATTGTTGATAGTGAAGTTCATTAATGAAAGTATATATTGACTTAGAACAGGTGGAATCTCTAATTGTTTAAGTAGACTTTTGGGTTGTGCATCAGCCATAATTCTGATGACTTTCCTTTTTAAAGGGAAAATCTTCCCACTGTTGGAAAAGTTACCCCCCAAAAATTATTCCATAATATATAATAGAATGAACGTATGCATAGTAAATTGATTTGAGAGTGTTAATATTACTGATGTGGACCATTGACCTAATGGTATAACATGCTCAAATTAACTTTGGAATTATTTCCTCAATATGATTCTTCCAATGTAGGTGGTTATCAATTTGCAAACCAAGAAATTTTGTATTCACGTCTCTTCTTTCTACTTTTCTTTAGAACCAATATATAATGTAGAATGTGATAAATTCTTTATTATGAATTTCGTTATGTTTGTCTTATTTATATTTAGGACTAACTTATTAGCAGCAAATCATTTGATCATATGTGAGAGAACTAAATTTGACATTGAATAGAAATCTTCGAAATTTCTACTTGGAATTATGCAGCTTGTGTCATAAGCAAGTGCTGTTGTTTCTGACATAGAATTTATTCTCAGAGGAAGGTCATGTGTGTATATAACAAACAATAGAGGCCCTAGAATTTATCCTTGGGGAACTCTGTGTTTCCCTATACCCCAGTCAGAGAAACAATTTTTAAGTTGTGTTAGGTGATTTTACTTAAACTGTCATTTTTTTGTTCGTTAAATAGGACCTGAGCCAATCATCAGATACTCCTTGAATTCCATAGATATGTAATTTAGTTAACAGAATTTCATGATTCATGCTTGGTAGAAGGAACTGTTGTACCTTGTACTGGTAAAATTAAATATTTTTTCTAGACTTATCTGTAAGAGGGACATCATTTACCATTTTTGTTTTCACCGTGCTGCTTTTTTTTCAGAACGGACTGGATTTATGAATAGAAAGACAGGTCATTTAGCTGCTAAATATATGGCTATTGTTACTAGTTTATTTGCTTTGTATGCCAGTTATACATGATTACCTCATTTTGTGAAGAATGCTTCATACTTTTAATTCTAGAGGAAAGAAGCCGCTGTTGGCCAGTCCATAGTAACCAATCAGGTTGTGCCTCAACATCTGGTGAACAGCCAGACAGTGTCACCACACTTGGTGATGTGTGGCCAAAATGTGCCTCTCCAACAGCACATGATGTCTCGCCATACACTTGGGAGCCATCTTGTTACCAGCCAGCCAGTAATGAGCAGTGGCATTGCAGTTTCATCAGGCCTCCAGCAAGTTCCATGCAGTGAGTTATTCGTTAGAGATGCTGCAGTCATACTGAAATATTTTGTTTCTTATGTGGTTTATGTGTGTGTTAATAGTGTATTGATGCTGAACACAGCAGTTGGAGTTTACACTTCTTGTTCAAGATAATGTCAAGAGTAGCTGTGCAGTCTCTGATTCCTCTTATGCAGTAGATTTTCGGGTTGAAGGGTTGATCTTACCTCCAAAGAGTTCCTAGGTCGACCGTGCATGGGGTGTACGTTAATGACTCTGTGTGTCTTCATGGCTTGAACTTTTTGCTTATCTAAATTGCATTTATATTGCTTTATCTGCATCAGACATGGCATTAATCCCATTTTAGCCTAATGTTTACAGCTTTTTCACAGTCACATTTGTCATCTGGGTTTCTTTCCCAGTCATATTTTTTAGATTGAATTTCAGAACGGAATTTATTAATTAATCTTTTCTCCTGCTCCTTAATCCATTTGTAGTGACTTCAGTACAAATAATAGTCATTTCTCATTTTGTTTTAGCAATGCAGCACAAAAAATTGAAAAGTATGTTGTATTCATTCTTTTGGGTGATTCCCTGGCATCTGAATTTTGTGTGCCGACATTTTGGAACACTCTGTCTGTTCCATTTTCATAGGCGATGTAAGCAGGAAGAATAACTGGGATAAGATTGTTGGGGTATTTGTATAGGAAAAGGTTTGACTGAGAAATATCCTGAGCAAACTGGAAGGAGGGGACAGGGAAGGGACATGTCGAAGTACAGAAACTGCCTGTGGAGGACACAAACCCCAATTGGAGGCCTGTAGTAAGTATGTGAGGGAGAAATGGCCCTTTGTCTCAGCGCGGGAGGAGAGCCATGGGTTGGTAGAGATCAAAATGTTCTGTTTCAGGTGGCTGTCTTCTTTCTTTAAGTGTGTATAGAAGGAGTTTCCAGGAATTGCTTAAGGTCTGGTCATCTTCTCTGCTCATGTTGTGTTGGTGCATTTCTGGTTCAGTGGCTTCCCTGATGAGTCGGTCCATGTATCTGATTTTTGCAGAAAGATGTTTTGTGTCCTGTAGTTTAATAATATGGTCCTGGTTGATGCTGTGTTCTGCTACTGCTTATTTATCTGTGCTAGTCTTAAATGTCTGTTGTGCTCTTTGATTCAAATTTGGATAGATCGACCTCTTTGTCCAATATAAACCTTGCTGCATTCACATGGGATGCTGTATACACCCGGCATTCTTAATCCCAAAGCATCCTTGATAAGTGGAAGATAGCTGTTGATTTTCCTTGGTGGTAGAGTGACACTGTTGATGTGTTTTGCCAGTATTCTGCTGGGTTGGTCATAGGTTGTCTGGGTGTAAGGCATGAATGTGTTGGAGGCGGATTTGTAGTTGGTCTTGGCAGTTCATGTTGCAGGTTCAAGGGCTTTTCGTATTTGCTGAGGGCTGTATCCATTACCAATGAAAACGGTGGTGAGAAATTCCAGTTCTTGAATAAGGGAATCCTGGTCACAGAGAGCTTTGGCTTTATGTATCAGGAAAGCCAGGACTGATTGTTTGTTTGCAGGATGTTGATGTGAATTCTGGTGTAGGTAGAAACTTCTTTCTGCAAAAACCAGAGGGGATTAGGAGGTGGGGGTGGGGGTCCATTCAGGCTCCACAAAGAAACCCTTACCTTCATGGGTCCTGCAGCATACCAAAACACTGCTGTATTTCAGATAGGAGTGAACAAAATTCCTCCAAATTTTGACACACTGTGTGCCACTTCTTTATAAGTCATTCAGCAGCTGTTGCAAAACTGTGGTGAAAAAAAAAAATACTGACTTTATTCAGTGTGAAGCAGTTCCTCACCGACTGTAGTTTTGTGATTCATGTGTTTGACGTACACACATTTTTCCAATTGTATGCTGTTTTGCTAACTACATTATTTGGCTTCATGTACGTCAGTACACACATCAGTAGATCCACATTTGTAAGGGGAAGACAGTGTCTTTGTTCACTACTGGTCCTCTGGCTGCAAGATTGCCATTGCAGTGATTATTGTGACATATTCTACATTTCATTTTGAATTGTTTTTAAACACAATATTAAATGTGGTATTATTTAATGTCTAATGCAGAAACTGGCAGTGTAATAATGCTTTCCCAGTTTTGATATAGAGTAGCTGCTAGTTCCCACATTCCCAGTATTCCATTGGCTCTTGAGTCCTCAGTTTTGCCAATTGTGGTTTTTGCAGGAATGTAACCTTTGTGGCTGCAGAGGTAAAAGTTATGATCATCATGTATTCTGTCTTGTGACAAGTGCGTAGTTTCGTCCAGACCAAGTCCTCAACATATGGTTATCTAATGCTTCCACTTTCAGTTCCACCATCTCGATTTCAGAAGGTCATCCATTAGCGTCTTATGTTCTTCTCCCCATCATTCTTCTTCCTTCTTCATCTTCTTCTTCCCATCACTTATGTATTTCCTTCAGGAATGTGTTTTAGAAGACAGTTCCTACACAAGACATGAACAGTTCAGTTAGCCTGCCTGTGTTTTATCGTGTGTTGGATGTTCATTTCTTCCGTAACTCAGCGTAATACTTCTACATTCTTCACTCAATCCATTCAACATATCTTCTTCTTCCATTTCCAGCACCACATTCAAAAAACTTAAAGGTTTTTCTTATCTACTTCCTGAAGTGTCCAGGTTTCAGCACCATAAAAAGCTGTTCTCTGTGTGTAGCATTTCACAAGTTTCTACCTTAAATTTTAGTCCAGTTTTCTAGTGAAAGGGAACCGCGGTAGCACAGTGGTTAAGGTGCTGTGCTACAAATCGGAAGGTTGCTGGTTCGATCCCAACTGGTGTCATTGGATTTTTCATTGACATAAAATCCTTCCGATCGCACTATGGTCCTGGGGTTGACTCAGCCTCTGACAGAAATGAGTACCAGGAGCATTTCCTAGGGGTAAAGGCGGCCGGTGCATAAGGCTGACAACCTACCACCATCCTGTGCCGTTGTCATGAAATCTGGGAACTTTAACTTCCTGGAACCCTTTGGGCCTGTTCAGGCCTGTAATGGGACTGTTTTACCTTTTTTTTTCTAATGAAAAGAGTTTTCTTCATGCTGAATGCTGCTTTTGCCATAGCAATCCTGGATTTAATTTAATGTGTACATCTTGCATCATTTCTTATGAGGCTACCTAAATAGTTGAAATATTCTACAGCCTCTAGTTGTTTTTGATCAATCATAATCTGTATTGGGAATGGTTGCATTGAGATTCTTATTGTCTTAGTATTTTTCACTTTCATTTCCATTTCATAACATATTCCAGTTCCAGTTATTCTGCTTATCATTCCCTGTATAAGGTGAATACAGTTGGTGACACAACGTCCTTGTCTAACTCCTCTTCTAGTCTTCATTATTAGATGTTATACTGTCTAAAAATGTCAGCGTCGCTATTACAGGAACATTCATGAATACAGCCACAGGGTACAGGAGATTATGGTATTTAAATGCTTTGCTGAAGTGTTGTAGGTACCGTACCATGAAGACATACAGGTAAGTGGAGGTATGGCTCCACATATTCCAAACCTTGGCATTAGGCGAAGGTGATTTGATGAATAGTGTCGCACTGTTAATACACTCATAATGAATTATTTAGTTTATTTTTGTCTTTGTGTTTTGTTTTCATCTTTTGTTACTTGTTTTGTAATATATTTATTTATTTATTTATTTATCTTTTTATTTATTATTTATCAATTTATTTCAGTTCTGTCTTCATTCATGTGAGTCTTCTTAAGTGTTAGGCAGAGCCCAAGAAAGGTAATTATGTTTAAGTTATCTGTTATTCTGAAACATGTGGAATGTGCAATGGCATTGAAACTGATTTTATGTTTATTTTTGAAATGCATGCCATAACATGATAAAATACTTGTATTTTTCATTATTCACAGCATGTTCCAGTCAGTAACATCTGATATTATGTAACAACCATAGCTGTTAATTTGACACAGACATTCAAAACAGCAAGGTGACCCACTCAGCTGGAAGTTTCTAGGTGTCATGACTGGGCTGAATCATAAATGGGCAAGCCATTCCTAACAATCTGCAAGGAACTTGGTGACAATATTTAGTATGCACAGGGCATTCTCCTGGTTCACTTTTTGGACAGTAGAGGCAACAGGGAATGCATAACAGTAATACAGCACCTGAAGGAATCTGAGGTATATTGCTGGGCACAAACACAGAGATCATGGGAATTGTAACAGGTGGAGAGTCTGTGGGTCGGATGTTTAGCCACTCTGATATTTAGTGTAGAAATAGAGGGGTCATTATGTATTGTTCTGTATGTCTGTGTTCAAGCATCAAATGAAAGTATATAACACTCCATTGGGCTTTACTTACTAAACACACACACACACACACACACAGGATTTTTTGTTTTGGAAACAAAATGTGTGCTAAACTGTTTCTGTAAGGTATAGTGAATATGCATGAAAGTTTAAATTAAACAGTTTTCAGAGACAAAACTTCAGACCTAAGTCAGGTATAAGTTACTTGGTTATCAGATCTTAATCAGTTCTATTACAAATATGTTTGTATATTCTTTAGCTGTACTGGGTTTCTATTTATATGATTAATTTTAAGATAAAGTGTACTGTTTGAAATAAGAGATTGTGTATACTTAATTGGAGTTTTTACAGATAACATTTAATATTTATGTCTCATATATACAGCTGCTTTTGCCTTGCTATATAGTTCATTATACTTTAGGCAGTAGAGGTTGAAGGTTTTATGTTCATCCCTGTGGTTAGCAGATGGATACATGATCATTTCAGTTTCCAGTGATGCTACAGTTTCATGTTTCTATATTTGTATGATGTATGATAAGGCACAAATAACGTGTGCAAGCTCAAGAGTTTCGTTCCCTTCATTCATGCAGTGACAGTCCTGTGCCATAGGTACAAATTAGAATTTTGGTCGCCTTGTGATGTGGTATTCTTTAGTCTGTTTACATGCGTGGCAGGATATTTCCTTCAAGTAGACCAGGATCGTCTTCACACAGATCATCGACTAGTATTGTAATTGAAATTACCAAACTTCTTGTTAGGTTGTCTTCATCCTCTTGTCCTTTTCTCTAATGCCCAAATATTTTCCTTGGTACTACTTTGTCAAACATGTTCAATCCATATTCTTCCCTCTGTGATGGGCATGAAGTTTCACACTGCTACAGAAAAACAGGAAATAACAGTTTTATGTATTCTGAGCTCTACATGTTTATAAAGAGACGAGGAGACAGAATTCCTTGAACTGAATAGTAGCTAGAATACCCTGAATTTAATCTTCTGTTAGTTTCCTTGTCAACATAGTTGTTGATTTGTTACTGTTGCTCCCATATAGTGTGTATGATGTGAACTTTTTTCCATATTTTTGGGGGGATTGTTTAGGTAATGAAGTACAGGACAAGGATTTTGTCCTGCACTGTGAAAATGAAACATGAAATTTTCTTGGTGTATGCTTCTAAAGTAACTTCCTTACAAGTGTTTTCTGTTTTTCTTTGTAGTATTTATATGTTTTATTCCAATAAATTAATATCATTAATATGAAGAGGAAACTGATTGAGTTCTTTTCAGTTTCATTCCATCTCAGTTGTTGGTCCTGATCTTTGGCTGTCTGAGAGTAATGAAGTAGTTCTGCTGCCACATTCAGGTACTCCGCTAGGGACACCGCAGGGAACACCTGTGGGAACTCCACGTGGCTCACGTGATGCAGGAGGAGGGGATTCTTCTGACACCCTTAGTGAAACAGATTCGCAAAAATCATTGCGAATGCGCAGAAAATTACCTTCCATTCCAGCACATCAAGAAGCTGTTTCTCTTCCTTCCAGCAAGAAGAGGTAAATTGTCATCCACAAAAAGAAATGTGTGTGCAATTGTAGGTAGCAGTTTGCATAATGGTGGTTACGTAACGGTTATGTTCATGTTGCAGTCTGTATTTGTGAAATGCTTTGAGATGCGAAGTCATGAACTGGCACTTTGTTTCTGTTATACAGTGGATGTGGAACCCAGTTCATTTTATGTTTTAAGTGCAATATGGACATAATAAATTTTGTAGCCCTCTGAATTTATGAGTTCAAAATAAATGTATTACTTTTATATCTTCATTGTTTGGGGCTGTACACTTGAAAATAAAATGGCATCAACAAAACCAAACTTTAACCCTATCGGAAGTCATATTCCATCTTAAAATAAATTTTCTTAGATTTCTTTTAATATTATCTTGTAAATACTTACTACCACTTACATACATGCCCTCCGCATTTGATTGTTCTTGATTCCTTTAGCCACAAAATGTTAAGTGATCAGACAGAATTGCCACTGTGCTCATTTTTGTAACTTTCTCCAGTCCCAACACTTCATATTCTTTAAAGCGAGTATTCATCCCAATAATTTGTGTTGGTTTCTGTTGTGAACTGTGCAGGTCATACTCACCATTACGCCAGACTTCTCTTGATGGGATGTTACCTCGAACTTCTAACCTGATGCTGCCTCGACCAAGTGCCAGTGAGACAAACCTTCGTAAGATTTCTCTTGGCGTAGACCCTGTGCCTCGACCTGGTTCTGCTCTAGGGCTGCTGCAAGGTTGGTTTTAGCATATTTTATGGTTTAAATGATGATGTATCTGCTGTTAGTGATAGTATCTAAATGAGACATAAGGATAAACATTCTCATCTTCTGGGAGCAGCTGTAAATTGGCATGGCATACTATCCCAGAAGACTACAGCAGCATTGCTGTGAGAACCTCATATCTCACAAGGCTGAAGGATGATTATAAAAGATTTGGGGGGGGGGGGATATGTAAGGAAGAAGTTACTGTGTCTCCAATAGCTTACTTTGCAGTTGTGGAGTGACAAGAGAAGATACAGTTGGGCTAGCCATTTGTAGCCAAATTATCTGCCAGTATGTGAATGGTGTCCATAATATCCTGTTTGTGTCACTTTGTATAATGTGTATTTATTGCAGTTTAGCAATAATATTTCATATAACCAATACAAGTGCCAAAAATAGCTAGCTGTCTTGCTTGGTTAGGTTTGCATGTAGAGGGACTAGATACTCACCACTGGAATGAAATCAAGAAGGCAGATGATAAACTGCCATAGCAGTTTGCACCTTGCGCATCCCTAACAGTAACCTTACATCTTCAGCAGTTTGTTGTAGGTTGCTGATGTGGACTTTGTACAAATATTATGATTCGGCAGGTGAGCTACAAAGTGACGATACTCGAGTTCCACAGTGTCCTTATAGCCATAAGTGCCATTTTCAGCTAAGCCCAATTTGTGTAGGACCATTTAAAGTGACATTGAATTGCTGGTGTTACTGGTTCCCATTGAGCTGCAGCAGTGTACAAGTTATGTTTATTGAGGGTCTTGTTGTAAAGAGTTTAACATGTCTGTGCCTGGTTATGAAATGGAGTTCTCCTGTAGTCTTGTTTAAACCTCTGCCACCTCTGTCAGAGATGCTATAGACAGTCTCCAGGCCCATGAAGGAGATTTCAGACACAGGACACTGTACGGGTACTTGAGTGTAATTACGCACAGCAGTCACCAGTTGTATGTCTTCCCAGAAGTTATTTAAACTTGTCTACTATTGTACTTTTCATTCAGAGATATAAGCTGGCCCTCTGTATTTTAATAGGAATGAAACTATGAACCTTATTTTGTATGTAGGCCCTGGTATACTCTCTGAAAACTGAGCAAGTGGTGGGACAGGTGGCTCAGTCACTCTATTTTAGTGGAGACAGGATCTGTCCATTATTCCCTGTTCTCTGATGATATTTGTGTGGAAGTGATAAACATCATCACACACCATCTGGTGTTCTGATTACATAGCTAAGTGATTGTATTTCAGTTTGGCATAACCACCATTACACATGTAAAGTATTAGCATGTTTCAGAGGTATGTGATGTTATTTACCAGATGTGTTAATTTCAAATCAGTAAAAGTATTTTTTTTTGAGGGGGGGAGGGTGGGTGGGCAGTGGCTATCGTGGGGTGAGAGAAGGTTCACCCTTTAACAGGCCATGTAGGCCCAGAGGGGGAGTAGAAGTAAGCTGAACTCTTTCTTTAACCTTGGTACTAGATGGGGATGGGTTGTCAGATCCACACCTGGCCACTTTATCCCCAGGAAAGAGACTTAGTACCCTGGCTCTGGTACATACGTGTCCATGTCATTTCATACTAATTTTCATTTGTTTTTGCACACACACGAATATTGGTCATTTTTCATTCCACCAGAATATAACCAATTAAATGTAAATGGTTTACATATGAAAACATAAGTGCAAGTTCACAAACCAGTTACATGCCGAAAGTTTAAGGCCCTCCACGGTAGTGTTATTTTGGAAGCAGTGATGACATTTGTTAAGCTAATCACAGTGGAAATGTTATATATGAATTAAGTCTGCTGCTTACAAGATTTCTTTGTAAGTGTTCGGTATCTGAAAATTTCAGTAACATTTACTGCTGTTACAACAATTTAGCACAAATTCTTGACCTAGGTAAAAGTAAAGATAATCTTCACCCTAGAAAAGGCTATGAAGGCCCAGATGGGGAATAGAGGTATAGCTATACTCTGTCTTTAACCTTGGCACTAGATGGGGGTAGGTGATTAATGTCATGGCTCAGCCACTCTATCCCCAAGGAAGAAACCCAGTACTCATTGTACAGGTGTGGAAAATCTTGCTCCCATAGGGATTCATTCCCCAGACCATGCAGCCTGTAACAGTTTTTTTTTAGGGAGGCCATCCCATTGTGTATTATCAAATTTGTATAATATTGTATTGTGTATTGACGGTACGTAATATATTATACAAATCTGTAACGTTTTGCTACACCTACTACGTGATCCCAGCCTATTTCTTGACACAGGCCTTTTAACATTTATTGAATGTGCGGAAAGCCATAATAGCTGCATTATCAAAAGGTTGTGTCGGTAAGGAGGAGTGAGAATCTTGTCTGGATCAGCAAGTGTAATGGATGAGAAGTATTATGGATATTTAGAAGAAAAACTGGATATATGTTTTACTTTGTGATCTATTTTTAAGGGACTTGTTCTGTACTGTTTATGGCAGTTGTCTTGAGCACTACAGCCCATGCCTCTGGCAGTGGAGAAAATGTTGAACAGTATGGTAGGTGCCCGCTTAATAGAAAACAGACCTCATTTTTATGTACTTATGGATGAATTGCTATAGACATTGTGCATCTCTCTCTTGGACAGTGAACAGATCAGTGTATTTCCACCTTGTTGTGGCAGTCACAACTGCTGTCCCTGTAGTTTTTGAGTGAGGGACAACTTATTAGGTCACCACCGACCAATGGCAGTAGATAGATGTAGTTTAGTGAGACAGTTTATAGTAACTTTTTATTGTAAGGCAAAAAAGAAAAGAAATGTAGATGAGGCAAGGATACCAAAAATCTCTTTGTTAGAATATGCACTGCAACAGTGTCCATGATTGTTTAGGTAATATTCTGATTTTATAGCATCAAGTGTGGTGAGCAGTTCTGGAATGCGAAACACCACATCGGGGTTGACTACTGCCACGTCAGTGTACTCTTCACCTCTGGCTGACTTGGCTTCTTGCCTTCCTCCTGATTTGCGCCATCTGCTGAATACACCTGGCCTAGCAGACAGCATTCCATATGGCAAGCAGGTTAGCAGATATGTTACAGTAAGCATTTAGTTTTGAAATTAACTCTGTTTTTTTAATGTCTTATTTACTTGCTTAATTTACACCTTTTTTTAATGAGAAAATTGTGACTAAAAGTTAGGCCACATAGAATATACAAACACTGGTTATCACAGTATAGTTTTGCACCTTATGTTGAGGCTGAGGAAACTGTGGCTACGTAGTACTAAACACACACACACATGAACTAAGAAGCAAACAAGTTGAGGAATCACTGTATCTTCTGTGTGTTTATGCAGGAATTTACCTGTTAACATATTCTATGGATTATTTTTTGAAAAGTAGATTTCTTAATGTTGTGCAAGACTGGAGGAATGTATGACAGTGTTGATGAAGGTTCAGGTTTTCTGGGATGTTACGCCATGCTGAGTGGAAAATTTCCACCAAAATTTTGGAAGAGTATGGTGTTATCCACTGTCTTCAGGGTCAGGTAGTCAAATGAATTTTAACATCGCTAACGTAATGTCTACAACATCCCCAAGAAAACCCAAGCATTTCAAATGTATGGAAGTCATATTAACCTTTAGCATATGAACCTTTTAAATGCCAGTTTCCTGCTGTAGCCAGTGCAGTGTTCAGTTTGAGTTCCTACTGCAGGACATGTTTTCGTTTCAGATGAAGAGGATTGCTTTAATGGGACAGCATTTTCCTGTTGGTCCATTAAAGGTTAAGATACCATTGAAAATCATGAATATTTTTTCAATAGAGTAAAATTGGTGGCTTGCAATGATGAGAATTCCAGGAGATGAACATACAAGAGTGTGATTTAAATTATGGTAGTTCATCATCATGATTTCCAGCCTTCCAAGACTTAGAATTTCATGTTACTCATACCGTACATATTCTTACAGTAAGTACTTCAGCCAACAAATGCGCCTAACAAACCACATTTCATGGCAAATATCAAACTCCTACCCCCCAGTGCCAAAACATGTGGAAGTTTTATACTTGTTATAAATTTTTTTTTTTTTTTTTTTTTTTTCTGTGCATTTATTGGTCGATGTATGATTCCAAGTCTTTGGTTCAGTTGGCAAGTCAAGACATATTGAAACTTCATCTGGCTGCTTTGTATTGACCCCTTTTGGGCCTTGTTCTTGCAGCTGATTTTATGCAGTATCTTCCATGGTGTTACACAAAACATGTAATGAATGAAACTTCCAGTTCTGTCATCTGTTAATTTATTTGTTATGTAGCTTCCAACATATATGCGTAACCTCAAGGAGCAGTTGCGCGATGAAATAAAATCTACCACGTCAGATCGCCGCAGATTGCTGGGATTTGTGGACAAAGATTGTGAGGCAAGACTGCGCAGAGACAGAGACAAATATGAGGCACTTCGAGATCCTGTAAAACGGTAAATATTTTGTATATTTAACTTACAGTGGCTGCATGTTGCACTCTTGCATTGGCTTTTGCATGGTCCCGCTTATGCAGTATCATGACACTAAAAAATGCTTGGTACTAGGGCACCTTGTAACATCTGCGGCACTGGAATTTTGTCTACTGCCCAATGGAGACTTATGTTATTTCAGTTGTAAGGTTTTTGTAAACTCTGAATGTAGGAGAGGAAGTTCCTCTGTGATTGAAAATGTATGGTCCCCTCATTCTGTATATTAAATCCCTGTAGAGGAAGTGTTGCTACAGTAGTGTTTCAATTTTAATTATTTAAATGTATATGTATATTTCAGTCTTTCCTGACTAAGAAATTCAGAATTATGGGTGATAATGCACTGTAACTAATGTAATTACTTTCAGGGTGGATGTGCAGCGAAAGTTGGCCTCTCCTGTCATGGGGCGGTCACGCAAGATGCGAGGTCACCGAAGACAGCTCTCAGAGCCCAGAATTTATCCTCCCTTCTCACCTATAAAGGAGGATGGCAACTTGGAGAGTGATTATGACAGGGTATGCTAATTGAACTCTTTTGAGGATATGTAGTTACCCAAATCAAAGAAGAGGCTTTTTTTACTAATTTTCAAAATATAAATATGAAGACTTGTCTTTATTTGAATAGCATATGAGGGGGGGGGGGAGGAGAGAGAGAGAGAGAGAATTTCCACAAGTCACTCAAAATTTGACCAAAGATTTGACTGAAAGAAGCAATGTTCTGATATGATATACAGCAGTAAGGGGTGGAGCTGGGAATTGTGATGACAGTAATACAATAGTTTTTGTATGTAGGTACATTAATGACTGTGGGGTGATCATGTACACATAGTTATCATGTATACAGGTTAAATGCAGAGGTACTAATACATGTAGACCTCGCTTTATTTTATTTGTGTCGTAGCACTTCTCTAGTTTTCAGGCGTGTTAGGTTTATTTACATGTTCTGAAAACTTGTCATTAATTAGAGCAGTATATCAGACCTTTCCCTTTCATGGGCCCATGCTAATTGCCGTGGAAATTTTCAGGGTAAAGTTATGCTCAGTATAGGTTATTCATTACATAATAAGTGAAATTACAAATAGTGTTCTTTTCACTCTCTAATTGTTGGTTGTAATAGCTAAATGAGTGGTGAGCATCAGGTGGCTCTTCAGGTCCCCTGTTGTGGCCCATGAGCTTATGTCATAAAAAATGTATTAAAAGTGTCAAGGTATCCTCATTGTTCACATAAAACTTCAAAAGATGAATATTAACACATGAGTATGATAAACATCTTTTTTGTTCCAAATGTGAACAAAGATGTGTTTCTGGGGATTTTTCGTGATGAGGTGAAGATCGATGCATGGTTTATGCATGACAAGGTTGTACATGGCTTATTTGTTATGAAGCTGGGAACACCACTCTTACCAGTATCACTTCCTTTTAACCCTGGTGCAGTATTTGGCTTGTCTGCAATGCATATTTCCACAGACATTCCTCATAGTTCATCATGTCAGTCCTTTTTGTCTGCCTGTTCCTCTGTCCACATTTAACAGCTGGAGAAAAACTAAACAGAGTTTAGTGCAATATTCTGTCAGGGAGTTTACTAATGTTTATTGTCATTCCACTTTTGGAAAAATTTGGACAAAAGTAACTGATACGTGACATGAATTGCTACACGCATCTCCAGGGTAAATTGCTAAATATTTTTCAGAGTTAACAGAGTTTCAGCCCTTCAGTATGAGGGCATTAAAACCCCAATGTATAGCGTGATGCAGGGGCAGTATTTAATAGTATTTAAACTTTACTCATGCAACTTTAATACTAGTATTCCATGCATTTTGATCTGAAATAATTCCCATTTTTTTTTTGTTCTGTATGAATTAAACGACCGCCTCTGTGGTCGAGTGGTCAGAGTTTCTGGCTACAGATACAGAGGGAACGGGGTCCACTCAGCCTCGTGAGGTCAATTGAGGAGCTACTTGAATGAAAAAAGTAGCGGCTCCAGGTCTAGAAAACAGAGATTAACG
>Ga0123353_10002553_pt1 | contig 22626 bp, 16 predicted proteins | sample TergutLab28metaG_3_FD_92763 | JGI IMG/M metagenome (GOLD analysis project Ga0123353, IMG submission 92763) | Labiotermes labralis P3 segment gut microbial communities from Petit-Saut dam, French Guiana - Lab288 P3 | ecosystem: Host-associated > Arthropoda: Insects > Digestive system > Gut ... | reverse complement strand
GAGCATGATCGCGCTTGTGCCGTCGTAGATAGCGTTGGCGACGTCGGAAGTCTCCGCGCGGGTGGGCCGGGGGTTCGTTATCATCGATTCGAGCATCTGAGTCGCGGTTATGACGGGCTTGCCCTGTCGCACAGCCCTTTTTATCAAATCCTTTTGAATTATCGGAAGGTCCTCATACGCGACCTCCACTCCAAGGTCGCCGCGCGCTACCATCAAGCCGTCGCAAGCGGATAAAATAGAATCGGCGTTGTTCACGCCGTCCGCGTTTTCGATCTTCGCGATAATCTTTATTTTATTACCGCTGTCGACCCGGTGAAGCTCCTCGCGCATTTCATTGATATCGTCAGAGGTACGGACAAATGAAGCGGCGATGATGTCAAACCCGTTTTCGACAAAAAATCTCAAGTCAGAGCGGTCTTTTCCGCTGATGTATGGGATATCCAGGCTCACGCCGGGCACATTCACGCCCTTCCGGTTGGAAATCGGGCCTCCGATTTTCACTCTTGTATTGATGTTAACGCCTGATACCGACTCGGTCACCAGTTCGATAAGCCCGTCGTCCAACAGTATCCGCGTACCCGCAGAGACCTCGCGCGGCAGGTCCGCGTATGATATACTGGCTCTTATGGAGTCCCCTACGATTTCCTCAGACGTGAGCGTGAACGCGCTGCCGGCGAGAAGTTCCGTCTTTCCGCCCTCGAACTCGCCGAGCCTAATCTCAGGCCCCTTGGTGTCGGCAAGAAGCGCTACAGTCGTCCCGGTCTCGGCGCAGACTTCGCGCAGCATCCTGATTTTTTCTCTGTGGTCGTCGTGGTCGCCGTGCGAGAAGTTGAATCGGGCAACGTCCAGCCCCGCCGCGATCATCGCGCGCAATACATCGGGATCGTCGGTCGCCGGGCCGAGAGTCGCAACGATTTTGGTTTTTCTCATTATGATATACTCCTTATAAGGAAGTGGCGGATTGTTTTCAATAGAAGAAATCAACGAAATGCTCGATGAAGTTGCGGCTGAACTGCCCGAGGAAGTGTTCCGCGAGCTGAACGGTGGAGTGAGCCTGCTGCCGCAGACAAAACTCAGCGACTCCGATCCGGGCGGGGGCTTATACACCCTTGGTGAATACCGCCGCGACCAGATGGGAAGGTACATCGTCATTTACTATGGCTCAGTACAGGCGGTGCATGGCGGAAAATCCCGTCAAGGGATGCGCGCCAGCCTGAAAAAGCTGCTTAAGCACGAGCTCACGCACCACCTGGAATCTCTAGCGGGCGAACGCGATCTGGAAGTGGAAGATGAGATGGACCTGGACGATTACCTGCGCCGCACTGAGCGGCGGCGCAGGCGTGATGACAGCGCGGAGGGGAGAGGCGGTTAGGCGCTAGGCGCTAGGCTTTAGGCGTCTAGGCGTCTAGGCGTTGTCGACATTGTACACGTGCTGTGTGAGGTCGAGCACCTTGTTGGAATAACCCCACTCGTTGTCATACCAGGCGACCAGTTTGACAAAGTTATCGTTAAGCTGGATACCCGCTTTGGCGTCGAATATGCATGTGTGCGGGTCTCCGTTGAAATCGGACGAGACGACGGCGTCTTCAGTGTAAGCCATTATGCCCTTCAGCTCGTTTTCCGAAGCGCGCTTCATCTCGGCGCAAATGTCCGCGTATTTTGCGGGGTTTACGAGGTTTGCCGTCAGATCGACGACAGAGACGTTTATCGTCGGTATGCGCATCGCCATGCCGGTCAGTTTGCCGTTCAGTTCAGGTATGACCTTTCCGACTGCCGCCGCAGCGCCGGTCGAGGAGGGGATGATGTTGGTCGAGGCGGCCCTTCCCCCGCGCCAGTCCTTCTTGGACAAGCCGTCGACGGTTTTTTGCGTGGCTGTCGTCGCGTGCACTGTTGTCATCAGCGCAGAGGAGATGCCCCATTTATCGTTGAGCACCTTAGCGAGCGGAGCAAGGCAGTTTGTCGTGCATGAGGCGTTTGAGACGATGTTCAGCGAGGGATCGTACTTGCCCTCGTTGACCCCCATTACAAACATAGGGACATCCGAAGACGGCGATGTGAGCACGACTTTCTTGACTCCTGCGCTCAGATGCTGCGATGCTTTCGGCATAGTGGTGAAAACTCCGGTGGCGTCGACGAGATACTCGATGCCGCAGTCCTGCCATGGGATGATCTCCGGGTTCATTTCGCTGAATGTCGTAATTGCCTTGCCGTCCACTATAAGGCTGTTTTCAGTGTAGGAGACCTCGTGGTTGAACCGTCCGTGGACAGAGTCGTATTTGAGCATGTAGGCAATATAGTCCGGCTCCATCAAATCATTGATAGCGGCCACTTCGATACCGCGCTCAACGGCGGCCCTGAATACAAGCCTGCCGATCCTGCCAAAACCCGTAATTCCGATTTTCAAACTCATTAGAATTCCTCCGTAAAAAAAATTTGTTGTTACGCTGGAACAATTATAATCGCTCTTCGTCAAAAAATCAAACAAAAAGAATAGTAAACTCAAGAAACAACAGATGATATGACAGAAAAAAGTGTTGAATCATGAGGAAAAAACTGGTATTATTAAGTACTGGCGCGTGGGAGCGCCTGTTTAAAGGTGGTTTAACGCGGAGACATTTGCGCTGACAGGATAGATAATGGAAAAGAGCGTTGGTATTTATATACATATCCCTTTTTGCTCGAGCAAGTGCGCGTACTGCAACTTCTACTCGCTTGCGGGCAGCGATAAACTGATGTCCGCTTACCATTCCGCGGTCATCAAACACATCGAGGACTATTCGGCGCAGCTCGACGGGTATCTTATCGATACGGTATATTTCGGCGGAGGGACGCCGAGCCACTACGGCGCGAACCGGCTTGTGAGCATACTAAGCGCTCTGAAAAAGCACGGGCATGTCCTTCTTGACTCCGAAGTCACGGCGGAGATAAACCCGGGGGGGATCACCAAAGAGGAACTTCTGAAACTGCGGCGCGCGGGATTCAACAGGCTTTCAATCGGCGTCCAGTGCGCAAGCGATACGATGCTGCGCAGCCTCGGCAGGACTCATACCTTCTCCGATGCGGAGGAGACGGTGGACAACGCGAGGCAGGCCGGATTTGAAAACATAAGCGTCGATATCATTTACGGGCTGCCGTCTCAGGACAAGGACGCGTGGGCGGAGACAGTCGCCAGGACCGCCGCCTTAAAAGCCGAGCACATCTCCTGCTACGGGCTGAAAATCGAGGAAGGGACGCAGCTTTACGTATTTAAAGACTCCCCGTTCCTGCCTGACGACGACGCCCAGGCTGATATGTACTTTTACGCGGTGGAAATGCTGGCGCGGTTCGGTTATAAACAGTACGAAGTATCGAACTTCGCGCGGCGCGGATTTGAGTCGAAGCATAATCTGAAGTACTGGCTCGGATACGAGTATATTGGCTTCGGGCCCGGTGCGCATTCGTATGTCGGCAGATGCAGATACAGTTTTATCGAGGACGTCGAAAAGTATATCGACCGTGTGAATTCGGACGACAAGGTGGTCGTTGAACATAGAGAAGAAATGTCCGATTTTGAGAACGCAGGCGAATACCTGATGCTCAGGCTCAGGACGACTCATGGTATTTCGCAGGAAGAGTACTATAATATATACAGGCTGAAGATGGACTTTGTGCTTGAACTGATGCGAAAATACGAGGCGAACGGCTGCGCTCAGTATAAAGAGGGGCGATGGCGCTTCACGCCTAAAGGCTTCATGCTGCACAGCACATTGATAGGGGAGCTGCTGGACGCGCAGACGAGGCAGCGGACGCAGATAAGCAAGCCCTGGCAGGTGCAGGCCGAGGGAGAGGAAGCCCAGATGTCGCTGTTTGACAAACGCCCGGTCGAGGCGGGCCTGTTCGGCGGCAGGAGGCTCGTCGGCAGGCAGGAACTGGTTTAAGTTAGAGCATAGAGCATTGAGCATTGAGTTTACAACTATTATACAACTTGACTGTAAAATATTAGAATTTGATGTATTTGGGAGAGAGAAGTGGCTAATATCAAGCTTTTTAGCAGCAGAAGCAAAAAAAGAAAACACAGAACGGCTGGAAAGACGGCGCTGATAATCCTTGTGATAATCATAGTCGGGCTTCTGGCGCTGGTCCTGTCGCTTGGCTTCTATGTGAGCAGTTTGGATACAGTGTTTCCCAACGTATGGGCGGATGGGATAAAACTGTCCGGGATGACGCTTCAAGAGGCGACAGAGGCGCTGATAACCGAGGGATACGAGAGTAACGCGGAGGACGTATCGGCGACGGTATCCTTTCCCGACGGAGAGAGCTTCACGATCTACGGCGACGATGTAGGTTTTTCGCTCAATGCCGAGGAAGCGGCGCTGGCTGCGTTTGAGTTCGGAAGAGGCGGCTCTTTTTTTGAAAACGAAATCACATTTCTGAGGGCATACTTCAACAGAACGGATCTCCGCGACGTGAGCAAGGCGAACTTTGACGATACGATCGTGCTTGAAATGGTCGCCTTTCATACAAAGAAGTTCAACGACGCGCTGATCGACGGGGCGTATGATATAAACGACCACAGCATTGTCATAGTAGTCGGCACCGGCATAATGCCCGCGAAAGAGGAGAGCGTCTATGACCTCACCGTGCTGACGCTGTTTAAAGCGTTTGAGGAACAGGCGCATTTGTCCGCGCAGTATGTCCCGACGGCGTCCACCGACAATGACGTCGATTTGCATGCGCTGCTGAATTATATCAGCGTCGAGCCTGTATCCGCGGAATACGACAGAGCGACATTCAGCGCCACGCAAAGTTCGCCGGGCCGCACCTTTGACATGGAAAAGGCGCAGACGATGCTGGACAGGGCGGCGGAAGGAGAACGAGTGGTCATCCCGCTTCTGACCGTGCCGCCAGAGCGTACGACGGAAGAACTGGACGAACTGCTGTTCAGGGATGTTATCGCAGAAGGGTCGACGAGGATAACCGGATCCAGTAACAGGGTAAACAATATAAATATCGCTTCTGAAGCGATACACGAGACGCTTCTGAACCCCGGCGATGTGTTCTCGTTCAACGAAGTCGTCGGGCAGCGGACGGCCGCGAGAGGTTACCGTGAAGCCGGCGCTTATGTCAGCGGCATGCTGGTCGACGAAGTCGGCGGCGGTATATGCCAGGTGTCGTCGACGATATACTATTGTGTATTGCGAACAAGCCTTGAAGTCGTGGAAAGACGCCCCCACGGCATGACGGTCGCATACCTTCCACTCGGGCAGGACGCGACTGTATCCTGGGGTTCAAAAGATTTCCGATTCAAAAACAATACGGATTATCCTATCAGGATCGAGGCGATCGTTCAAAGCGGCAACATTACCGTTAAGCTCATTGGCACGAAACTCGACGACACTTACATAGAAATAGACCATGTGACGCTTGAAGTGACCCCGATCCAGGTCATCAGGCGGGAGGACGAGAGCGTACCCCAGGGCCAGACCAAGGTTTTTACCGAGGGCATGACCGGGTATATCGTCGAGGTTTTCAAAAGCCTGTTTGACGGGGAAGGCAATCTGATCGAAAGATGGTCTATCGGAAAGAGCACATATAATGTACAAGACCGCGTGATCCTTATCCCGCCTGAACTGCCGCCCGAAACGGATCCCCCTCCCACAGACGAGCCGCCGACAGACGAGCCGCCGACGGACGAGCCTCCGACAGACGAGCCGCCCACAGACGAACCGCCCACAGACGAACCGCCTACAGACGAGCCTCCGACGGACGAGCCTCCAACGGACGAGCCTCCGACAGACGAGCCTCCGGTAGACCCCTCTGACGAACCTCCCGATCCGTAGAGTGTCAGGGGGACGGTTCTCCTGACACCTTTTATACGCACAATTTCGTATCAAGGGGACGGTTCTCCTGACACCTTTTTTTGTGTCAGGAGAACCGTCCCTTTGACACTTTTCATAAAGATGTTGTAAAATTCTCAGTTTCGTATTAGAATGTGTTGAGTTGAGTCAACAATTACACAATTTTTGTTTAAAAGGATATTTGGAGGGTCTTATGAATTCTGATTGCGCTTCGGGTTATAACAAGAAATCTGTGACGGACGTTCAGGTCGGCGGGAAGAAAGTCCTGCTGCGCTGCGATTTCAATGTGCCTATTGACAAGGAGAGCGGCAAGATCACAGACGAGGGGCGTATCACTGCCGCGCTCCCTACGATCAATTACCTGCTCGAAAACGGGGCGGCAGTCATCGCGTGTTCGCATTTCGGGCGGCCAAAGGGCGAGTTTAAACCGGAGTACTCGCTAGCCCCGGTCGCGTTATGCCTGTCGAAGCATCTCGGAAAGCCCGTCGCGATGGCCAGGGACGTCATCGGAGAGGACGCCGTCAGGCTAGCGGGCGCGCTGCAGCCCGGAGAGATAATGCTGATCGAGAACACTCGCTTTCACAAAGAAGAGGAAAAGAACGACCCTGAGTTTGCCAAAAAACTTGCGGATTTGGCGGACATATTTGTATCGGACGCTTTCGGAAGCGTGCACCGCGCCCATGCTTCGACCGAAGGCGTGTCGCATTTTCTGCCCGCTGTTTCCGGCTTTTTACTGAAAAAGGAACTGGACAACATCGGCGGAGCTATTTCCGACCCCGTGCGCCCTCTGGTCGCGATCTTGGGCGGCGCGAAGGTTTCGGACAAGCTGGGCGTGATCGGTAACCTTCTCAAAATTTCTGACGCCATTATCATCGGCGGCGGTATGGCCTATACGTTCATTAAAGCCGAGGGAGGAAAAATTGGGAACTCCCTTTGTGAAGACGGCGAGATAGAAGCTGTGCTGCAAATGAAGGACGAGGCGGATAAGCGCGGCGTAAAGCTTCTGCTTCCCATAGATTCCGTAGCGGCGGCGCAGTTCTCAAACGACGCCGAGCCTGTTACGGTGGAGAGTAACGAGATCCCTGACGGAATGATGGCGCTTGACATCGGGCCGCGCGCAGGAGCGGAGTTCGCGGAAGAGATAGCGGGCGCCGGCACGATCGTCTGGAACGGGCCTATGGGGGTGTTTGAGTTTTCGAAGTTCGCCGCGGGTACGCTTACGGTAGCCAACGCCGTGGCGGATTCAAACGCGATATCGGTCATCGGAGGCGGAGACTCGGCCGCAGCCGTCAGACTGTTCGGGCTTGAGGACAAGATAACTCACATATCGACCGGCGGCGGCGCCTCGCTCGAGTTCATGGAAGGCAAAGTGCTGCCCGGCATAGCATGCTTGCTGGACGCATAGGGACTGCGGCTATTGACAACAACACACAACGGGGGATCATATAATGAACAGACAACTAAGAAGTACGGTCATTGCGGGCAACTGGAAGATGAATATGCTCGCTTCGGGCGTCGGCGATTTCGCCGACGAGCTCATGCCGCTGATACAGGGGTCCGGCCAATGGTGCGAAACGGTCGTATGCGCGCCGTTCGCGCTTTTGTTCCCGGCGATAATAGCATTTAGCGGAAGGGGGGTCGGAGTCGGCGCGCAGAACATGAGCGAGCATGAGTCAGGCGCCTTTACCGGAGAGATATCCTGTGCTCAACTGGCGGATCTGGGAACAGGTTTCGTCATCATCGGGCACAGCGAGAGGCGCGAATTCTACGGCGAGACGGACGCCTTGGTGAACAGGAAGACCCTGGCGGCGCTCGGCAGCCCTCTGCGACCGATAATCTGCGTAGGGGAGCGGCTGAACCAGAGGGAGATCGGTATTACGTTCGATCTCGTCTCGATGCAGGTAAAAACGGCGCTTTACGGGGTACCAGCAGAGCAGCTGTCTCGCGTAATAATCGCTTACGAGCCTGTATGGGCGATAGGTACGGGAATGACCGCGACGCCGGAAGACGCGCAGGACGTCTGCAGCGGGATTCGCGCGGTCATAACATCGCTATATAATGAAGCCGCGGCAAACGCCGTGACTATACAGTACGGTGGGTCTATGAATGAAAAAAATGCGGCGGACCTGCTCGCGCAGCCGGATATCGACGGCGGGCTTATTGGCGGGGCGTCTTTGAAACCGGCGTCTTTCGCCGCGATCATCAACGCCGCAAATCAATAATGAGGTGAAAATGAACAAACCATTGACCATGATCATCATGGACGGGTACGGCTTGGCGCCTCAGTCGCCCGGCAACGCGGTGACGAACGCGCCGACGCCTGTCCTTGACGAACTATACAGGACATGCGCGCACACCACTCTCTCAGCGTCCGGCGAAGATGTGGGGCTGCCGGAAGGGCAGATGGGAAACAGCGAGGTCGGCCATACGAACATCGGGGCGGGCAGAGTGGTGTATCAGGACCTGCCGCGGATCACGCGCGATATACAGTTGGGCGGGTTTTTCAAGAACGAAGCGCTGGTTTCGGCGGCGCAGGCATGCAAAGATTCAGGAGGCGCGCTGCACCTAATGGGGCTTGTTTCTCCCGGCGGCGTACACAGCCATATAAACCACCTTTTCAGCCTTATTGAGCTCGGCAAACGAAACGGGTTGCAGGATATCTTCATCCACTGCTTCATGGACGGGCGCGACGTGCCCCCAGATTCGGGCAAGGATTCCATCGAAGCGCTTGTAAGCAAATGCAGCGAGTTGGGCGTAGGCAAGATCGCGACTGTGATGGGGCGGTTTTACGCAATGGACCGCGACAACCGGTGGGACCGGGTCGAGCAGGCGTATAACGCGATGGTTTTTGGCGAGGGAGTTTTTGAGCCCGACCCTGTCCGCGCCATGTCGTCGTCATATGACGACGGGGTTTTTGATGAGTTTGTGAAGCCTGTGGTCTGCGATAAAAACGCGGTCGTAAAGCAAGGGGATTCGATTATATTCTTCAACTTCCGCCCCGACAGGGCCAGGGAGATAACACGCGCGTTCACAGAACCTGATTTCGACGGGTTTCAGAGAAAAGGCGGGTATTTTCCCGTGACATATGTCTGCATGACGCAGTATGACGAAAAGATACGCGGCGTAGCCGTCGCTTATCCGCCCGACTTTCCCGAGCAGACGTTTGGCGAGACGATCAGCGAGCTCGGGCTCACCCAACTGAGGATCGCGGAGACCGAAAAGTACGCGCATGTGACATTCTTTTTCAACGGGGGCATAGAACAGACTTTCCGGGGCGAGGAACGCATATTGATCCCGTCGCCAAAGGAGTTCCCCACATACGACCTCATACCGGAAATGTCCGCTTATAAGGTCGCGGAAACGGCTTGCAAGGAGATACTTTCCCGGAAGCATGATATCGTGATTATCAACTTTGCAAACTGCGACATGGTTGGCCATACTGGAGACTATGGCGCGGCGGTCAAGGCCGTTCAGACAGTAGACGAGTGCGTTGGAAAGGTCAAAGACGCCGTTGAGCAGACGGGGGGATTCCTTATTGTTACGTCGGACCACGGCAATGCTGAGGAAATGCTGCAGGAGGACGGGATACACCGCCACACCGCGCACAGCCTAAATCCGGTCCCACTTATCATCTCCGGTATCGAAGCGGAGCTAAAACCGGGAAGGCTCGCCGATATCACACCGACTCTGCTTGACTTACTGGGGCTTGAAAAGCCCGCGCTGATGACAGGGGAAACACTTCTGAAATGTAAAACGTAAAATGTAGGGCGCGACGCCTCGGCGCGCCGAAAACGGAAAACATAGCTAACGATGTTATCATTAATATATAAGGAGTATTTGTTATGAAGGATTATTTGGAGATTCTTGACGTCAGAGGGCGCGAGATACTTGACTCAAGGGGCAATCCGACTGTAGAGGCGGAGGTTTGGCTGCAGGACGGCACGATCGGGCGCGCCGCGGTACCATCCGGAGCTTCGACGGGGCAGTTTGAGGCTTGCGAACTGCGCGACGGCGATAAGGAACGTTATCTTGGCAAAGGCGTGCAGAAAGCCGTCGCCAACATCAACGAGGAGATCGCTGATGTGCTGGTCGGCCAGAATGCGCTGGACCAGGTCTCGATCGATAAAATGCTAATCGAGGTCGACGGGACGCCGAACAAGTCCAAGCTGGGCGCGAACGCCATTTTAGGCGCGTCGCTGGCTTGCGCGAGGGCGGCTTCCGAATCGCTCAGGATCCCCCTGTACCGTTACATAGGAGGCGCGTCGGCTCATGTGCTGCCGGTCCCGATGATGAATGTGCTCAACGGGGGCGCTCACGCGGATAACAGCGTCGATATCCAGGAGTTCATGATAATGCCCGTGTCGGCATGCAGCTTCCGTGAAGCGCTGAGGATGAGCGCGGAAGTATTTCATGTGCTCAAGAAGGTCGTTCCGGCCTCGGGCGTTGGCGACGAAGGGGGATACGCGCCCGATCTGGCCGCCGATGAGGACGCGCTGGTCGCGCTGATGCAGGCGATCGAAAAAGCCGGATACAAGCCGGGCGAAGATTTTATGATCGCCATGGACCCGGCGGTGACCGACTGGTTTGACGAAGCGGACGGCTGTTATCATCTGCCCAAGAGAAAAACCATAATGACGCCGCAGGAGATGGTCGACATGTGGGCCGGGTTTGTTGACAGATATCCGATCATATCTATTGAGGACGGTATGGCTGAAGAGGACTGGGACGGCTGGAAGCTGATGACTGAAAAACTCGGCAATAAGATACAGCTTGTGGGCGACGATCTTTTTGTAACAAATACCGCAAGGTTGAAAAAGGGCATAAGCCTCGGTGTGACAAACTCGATCTTGATCAAGGTCAATCAAATAGGCACGCTTACCGAAACGCTCGACGCTATATATACCGCAAACCGAGCCAGCTACACAGCAGTCGTATCCCACCGCTCGGGCGAAACCGAGGATACGACTATCGCCGATATCTCCGTGGCTGTCAACGCCGGGCAGATCAAAACAGGCGCCCCGTCGAGAAGCGACAGGGTCGCAAAATACAACCAGCTCCTTCGTATCGAAGAGGAGCTCGGCGACGCGGCCTGTTATCCCGGCCTGGACGCGTTCTTCAGTATAAAGAAGTAAGGCGGATCGAATATTATGAAAAGAATAATCACGATAGAAACGCGCGACCTTGAAAAGAGCCTTGCGGAAGGCGGCTGCGGCGAGTGTCAGACGTCCTGCCAGTCGGCTTGTAAGACATCGTGCGGTGTAGCAAACCAAAAATGCGTGAACCCCGCATCGAGGGAACTCCGCGATGCGCAACTGATTAATTAATTATGGGGAAATGATATGGGCGGATGCAGAGCGGGAGTTTGCGTTCGCCCATTTCCGTCGCTTCTATGATCCACTGTTATAAACTAGGCGGGTATAATATAGTCCTTGACGTTTCGAGCGGCGCTGTTCACAGCGTCGACGACGTTGCTTTTGACGCGATCTGTTTATATGAGACGCTGAGCAGGGAAGAAATAAAAAAGCGCCTCAAGGATAAATACTCGAAGCTGACCGATGATGATATAGCTGAGCTACTCACTGATATAGAGCAGTTAAAACTTCGCGGAAAACTGTTCTCGACGGATGTTTTCGGCGGCGTCGCGGAGCAAAGGCGCAACACGTCGCTCAAGGCCTTATGTCTAAATGTGTCTCATCAGTGCAACATGTCGTGCGAGTATTGCTTTGCGGGCAGGGGCGGGTACGGCGGCGAGACCGGGCTTATGAGCTTTGAAACGGGAAAGCAAGCGATAGACTTTCTGGTCGGGAATTCCAACGGGCGGACGAACCTCGACGTTGACTTTTTTGGCGGCGAGCCGCTGCTAAACTGGGAAGTCGTCAAAAGCGTCGTGGGTTATGCGCGGGAAATCGAACAGGACTCGGGAAAGAAGTTCAGGTTCACGCTGACGACTAACGGCCTGCTGATAGACGACGATGTTATCAGCTTCACAAACAGGGAAATGTCTAATATCGTGCTCAGCCTTGACGGCAGGCCTGAAACAAACGACGCGCTTCGAAAACTGCCCGGCGGAGGGGGGAGTTATTCGGAGGTCCTTCCGAAAATCCGGAAACTCGTCGACGCGCGCCGCGGCAAGGGGTATTACATCAGGAGCACATTCACGCGCCGGAACTTGGATTTCGTAAATGACATTTTGCACATTGCCGATCTCGGTTTTGCTGAACTGTCAACGGAACCCGTCGTGGCAAGGCCGGGTTCGCCTTTCGAGCTGACCATGGGCGATCTGGAGAGCATCAAGAAGCAGTATGAAACGCTGGCCGTAGAGATGCTCAGGAGGAAAAAGCAGGGGAGGGGCTTTAGGTTCTACCACTTTTTGCTTGACCTGACCGGCGGCCCTTGCATCCACAAGCGCATCGCAGGCTGCGGCGTGGGGTCGGAATATCTGGCGGTGACGCCTGAAGGTTGTCTCTATCCCTGCCATCAGTTCGTCGGCGACGAGAGGTTTTTGATGGGCGATATCCGGCGCGGGGTTATAATAAAACAGCCGCATGAAGAATTTCGCGGCTGTAATATCTACTCTCGCGGCGAGTGCCGGGCGTGCTGGGCGCGTTTGTTTTGCAGCGGGGGCTGCGCGGCGAGCGCGTTTTACGCTTCGGGGTCGGTAAAAGGGGTCTATGAGTTGGGATGCGAGATGTTCAGGAAGCGCATGGAGTGCGCGATCATGATGCAGGCGGACTCCCTGACATAAGCTTTCGGATTAAGCTAATCATCGCCGGGATCGGCTGAAGAAGGATCGGCTAAAGAAGGATCGGCTGAAGAAGGATCAGACTCAGGCGGATCAGTCTCCGGCGGGTCGGTCGTGGGCGGATCAGTCTCCGGCGGATCGGTCGTGGGCGGGTCGGTCGTTGGCGGATCAGTCGTGGGCGGATCAGTCGTCGGCGGGTCGGTCGTGGGCGGATCGGTCGTCGGCGGCCATTGCCAGTCGGGGGCGTCAGGATCGTCGGGGTCGTCCGGATCGTCAGGGTCGTCCGGATCGTCAGGGTCGGGTTCCTCAGTCGATTTGTATAGGAAGACCATGATGTTTCTGGCCGGGTCATTTGTCACGGTGATAGCTCTGCCGGTTTCACCTACTACAACATAACCTTCAAACTCCGGCGCGGGCTCGATGATCTCCCTGCCGACGACCGCACGGATCGATTGCTCATGCAGCACGTTACCGTTTGTGTCTACGCACCTTATTGTATACATCGCGGTATCGACTCCGGAGACAGGGCGCTGCGGAGCTATATGGTCCGGCCGGGGGAACTGCGGCATGGGCTCAAGATTCTCATGGATCGGCCCCATTATCATCTTCCATATCTGCGCGGCGGGATTACCCGTCGACGTCATTCTGGCAGGCGTATCATATCCGGTCCAGACAGCGGCGATGTAATAAGGCGTGAACCCTACGAACCAGCGGTCCTTGCTGTCTGTCGACGTTCCGGTTTTCCCCGCGGTCGCCATGGTCCTTCCCAGGTTTGCAGCGCTGCCGGTGCCCGCCACAACCGCGTCGTAGAGCATGCTCGTCATGTGGTACGCGGTCGTGTCGCTGATTACCCTGATGCTCCTTGGCCCGTTGTCCAGATAGACATTGCCTAAGGCGTCGATGACTTTGGAATATGTCCTAAGTTCCACTCGCTCGCCGCCGTTGGGAAACATTGAGAACCCGGAGGTCATTTCACGTACCGTTGCCCCGTAGGTGAGCTGTCCGGCCGCGAGAGGCGCATAGTCCTCGTCGGCGGGATGCAGCCCAAAACCGAGCGCGTCCCTCATGAACCGGAACGAGGTCGACGGGCCGATCTGGTCTAGCACCACCGCGGGGATCGTGTTCAGCGAACGCCGCAGCGCGGTCCTGACGTCGACTATGCCACTGTATGAGCGGTCGGCGTTTCTGGGCATCCAGGTGGTCCCCGAGAGCGTTACATATTCGCTGTCGTCATATAATGTATCAGGCGTAAGCCTGTTCATCTCCATGGCCGGCGCGTAGCATGATATCGGTTTGAGCGCGGAACCGGGCGGCCTTCGCGTCATCGTCGCCCTGTTGAGCAGCATATTTCTTGTCTTTACGCCAACGCCGCCGGAAAGAGCGAGTATCTCGCCGGTGTACGGGTCCGCAATGACGATGCTCGACTGCAGCGGCTGGGAAGAGCCGGTCACCCTGGGCAGCAAGTCGGGGTTTTGATACAGCTCGTCGACGATCGCCTGCATTTCCATGTCGATAGTCGCAATTATCTTGAGCCCGCCTGTGTAAAGACGCCTTCTTGCCCACTGTTCGGAGTAGCCTTTTTCTCGTTGCAGATCCGCAGTTACGTCCCTTATGACCGCCTCTACGAACCAGGGGTAGATCACCTGCTCATATCCGTCGTCCACTCCGCGCTGGAAGTTCAGCGGTTCGCGCAGCGCTCGCCGATACTCCTGCTCGGTCTTTATGTACCCATGCTCATACATCTTTCCGAGGATGAGTTCCTGCCGCTCTTTGTTTGCCTCCCTGTTTGCGTATGGGCTGAATCTCGACGGGTTGTTTGTTATTCCGATGATCGCCGCGCTCTCGGCAAGCGTAAGTTCGGAGACCTCTTTGCCGAAATAATGGTTCGCCGCCGCGCCGATGCCGTAGCACCCATGCCCGAAGTAGACAAGGTTTAAGTACAGTTCCAGGATCTCCTCCTTATTGAACTGCCTCTCGTACTCCAGCGCCCTGAAGATCTCCTGAAGCTTTCTCTGCACGGTCACGTCGTCTTCGTGGGTCAGGTTCTTTATGAGCTGCTGCGTCACCGTAGAGCCGCCGAATGTGTCGCGCATGCCGAGGAACATGTTCACGAACGCGCCGGCGGTACGATACCAGTCGACGCCGTTATGCTTATAGAATCTGTGATCCTCAATGGCTACGACCGCGTGGATCATGTGTTCCGGAATCTCGTCGTAGTCGACCAGCCTGCGAAACTCCGTGCTTTGAAGCGTCACCAGCTCCTCTTCGCGCCCAGTGTTGGGATCGATATAGTAGATCACGCTCGACAGGCTCATAGTAAAGTCGGCGGGGTTTATTTCAAGCCCGACGGTAAGATTGGTCCGGAGATATATCAAAAAAATGCACGCAAAAACAGCGCCGGTCGTCAGCGCTATCAGGAAAACCGTGCCTAAAGCCTTCAGAGCCAGAAAGAACACGTCTCCGACAGCCCAGAAGCCGGTCTTGGCGGTTTTCTTAATGATCCTCTTTGCTTTCACATTCATCGCAAACACCTCAAAGGGCCGCTTTTCATGTTTATTCTAACCAGTTTACCTGATATTGTCAAATAATAACGATTGAATGTATCATTTCTGTAACGCGTGCTGTATAATAATACAGCATACACCGCAAAAGAGTGGTACTGCGCTAAGGCAGGGGGGATGTAAATGCCGAACGACCCGACAGATATAGATCTTAACAGTTCACCGCTTACCGCGTACTTTATGCCGCGGCCGCGCCTGAACAAGGTTCTGGATCAAGCGTCCCGCTGCAAGCTGGTTTACGTAGTCGCCGGGGCGGGCTACGGAAAAACGCTGGCAGTGCAGCACTATATTCTTCAGCAGGAAGCGGTCGTCAGATGGGTACAGCTGACGGACAGCGACAATATCGGCTCCCGTTACTGGGAAAGCCTTACGCGCATAGTGTCTTTTGACAACCCGGACCTGGCAGTCAAGCTGCGCGAGCTCGGCTTTCCGGAGACGCTGGCCCGTTTCAAGCAGTTCGCTGAGATAATAAAAACCTCGGAGCACCGTTCAAAAAAGACCTTTCTCGTTCTGGACGACTTCCACCTGATACACTCAAAGCAGGCGCTTACTTTCGCCGAGCGCTGCGCGCATCTGCAGATCCCCGGCGCATGCGTGATAATCATTTCCAGAAAAGAGCCTGAGATCAACGCCGTCTCGTTATTCTCAAAGGGCAACGCAACTATCGTCACGGAAGATGTGCTGCGATTTACCGAGGAAGAGGTAACGGAGTTCTTCAGGCTGCGCGATATCCCGTTCTCCATAGGGGACCTGCCAAGGTTCCTGGACGCTACAAAAGGCTGGGCGCTGGCGGTCAAGCTGCTTTCCCTGGTTCTGGAAAGGATCCCTTTCAATCTCGATTACGCGCTGGAAGCCATGAAGCAAAATGTCTTCAAGCTGCTGGAAACAGAAGCTTTTAATGATTTTCCGGACATTGTTCAAAAGCGCCTTGCGCAGCTGGCATTGATGTCCGATCTGCCTCTTACGCTGTTTGACGAGATATTCCTGGACGCGCCGCTTATGCAGTACACGCCGCAGTTGACGTCATTTATATGGTACGACAGTTTTTTCAGCGATTACAGAGTGCATCCGCTCTATCTTGAGTTCCTGCAAAGCAAGGAGAGCATTCTGTCTGAAGACGAAAAGCAGGATGTTTACCGGAAAGCGGCGCAATGGTGCTTTGATAACAGCTTTTATACGGACGCAATGAGGTTCTGCTCGAAATCGCGGCAGTATGAGCGCATGCTCGACGTTCTGCTGTCGTACCCGTTTAAGCTGCCGCACGACACCTGCGAATTCTTTCTGAAAATTTTGATGGAGATCGATCCGCGCGATGAGGAAAGAACCGACCTCAGCGTTTTGTTGCTGCGAAACCTTTTTATCCCTCTTTTGTATATGGGCATGGGGGAGCATGGGAAAGCCCGCGATTGGTCAAACGCGGTCATTGCCAGATGGGAGATGATAGACGCGCCTGTTTCCCCGTATCTGCTTTATACAGCCTATAGCAATCTCGCGTATATAGACACCTATACCTGTACTGTCACCCATGACTACAGTTTTCTCAAACACATTAAAAAAGCTATGTCTTATTACCAGTCCTCCGGTGTGCAGCCTGTAAGGGTGGAAGGGCCGTTCGGCGTAGCCGATATACGCGATTTTGCCTGCCTGGTCGGAGAGGGCGCGACATTGCCGGAGTTTGACGAGTTCGTGAAAACAACGGTAGAGACCTCCGCGTACATAAGCCAGACATATCACTTCATGTATTACGGTTATGACGATCTGGCCGCCTGCGAGCTGGCTTTCTTCAAAAATAAAATCGAACAGGCGCGAAGCTTCGCGTATAACGCTGTCCTGAAAGCGCGAGAAAAGAAACAGCACAGCATAGAAATGATGGCGAAGTATTATCTGCTCCGCATCGCTATACATAACGGCGACTTTTCGCTGTCAAAAGAAATCTTCAAGCAAATGCGGGCGCATCTCGATAATCCAGATTTCTGGAACCGCCAGCTGCTCTATGACTTATTTGCCGGCTCATTCTATGCCCATATAGGCCTGCACGAGATGATGCCGCCCTGGCTCGCCCTCGATGAGAAAGACACGACTACAGTGGTCCGCATTCCGGTTAGGGAGCTCATCGTCTGCGTCAGGTATTATTTCGTTAGCGGCAGGTATGAACAGGCGCTGACAGTCCTATGTAACTCCTATCCGAGAGACCCGCAGGACCGGTTCTTCTTTGGCGAACTGGTGTTGTCGCTCCTGCTTGCAGTGGCGCTCCTAAAAACAGGAGACTCCGCGGGCGCCGCAAGGGAGTTTTCAAAGGCTTATGAGATGTCGTTCGGCGGCGTATTTGAGATGCCTTTTATCGAACTGGGAAAGTTGTTCCATCCGCTGGCCGCCGCCGTTTCCGAGTTTGAGGGGTCTGTTATCCCGGTGGAATGGCTCAGGACGACCGACAGAAAAGCTTCCGCTTATGCGAAGAGAACCGCCTTTATCGCCCATTCTTTCAAAAGAGAAGAAAAGATAAAGGATGAGATCCATCTGTCCGAAAGGGAGCGCGAGGTGCTCAACGACCTCTTTCACGGCCTCTCGCGGGAGGAGATGGCGGCAACCAGATATTTGTCTATCAACACAATCAACAAAACGCTTCAGTCGTTATTCATCAAGCTTGACGTAAGCAACAGCATTGAAGCGCTTCGCACGGCGATAGAGCTAAATATGGTCGAATAAGACTACGACCCCGCGACCCACGCCGGGACACGTTCGCTTATAACCCGAAACAGCCGGGATTTCCAGTCGGAAGTCCCGGTTTTTTTATATTCTGCGCGCTGGAAAAAGCTGGCAATATGCCTGATTGGATTATTAAAATCTAGATTTCGTGTTTTTAACTGCAAAATATGGGAGTTTCCTGTGTAGTTATTGAGATTTTCTGGATTTATAATTCAGACATAATACAAATTGTTGAGACCGGCGTGTGCTTCGGCCCGCCGGAAAGTTGATAAGGAAGGTAACTAAAATGGACGATTCTGCTGCAGTAATTGGCGAGATCGATTATGTCGGCGTCAACTTTATGAAACAATTAAACGGATACAACAGGGCGCAAGTCGACAGCTACATAGAAAGCCTCGCGAAGGCATATGAGCTCGCCTATGACGAATACTACGCCAAATGCGACGATTATGACGACAAGTGCGCCGAATACGCCGCCAAGTGCGCCCAGTACGACGCTAAATGCGACGAGTACGAACTCAAGTGCACCGAGCTAAACAACAAGTGCGCCGAGTTAAGCAATAAGTGCGCCGAGTACGACGCCAAATGCGCCGAGGTGGATGAACTGCTCGAGGGCAACCATGGGCAGGAGGGACAGGAGCAGGACGCTGTGGCCGGCAAAGCCATCGCCAGCGCGTTGATAAAGTCTGAGTTGCTGGCGAAGCAGACTCTTGACGAGGCTAAAGTTGAAGCGGAGAGGATAATTGCGTTAAGCCTTTATGAGGCGGAGCAAACAAAGGAAGGCTCTCTCGCCGGGAAAGCCGCGCTCGAAAATGAAGCGCAACTGCTGTTGAGCGAAGCCAGGATCGAAGCTTCAAGGATCATTAACGAAGCGCATGAATCCCTGATCGGTATTGACACGAAAACAAGCGCTGCGGCTGAAGAGGCAAAAAGGATCATCGACGATGCAAAAGACGAGGCGGCCAGGATCAGGGTCCTTGCCAGCAGGAGTATTGAGCAAGCGTTCGAGTCGATCGAGCAAATGCTAAACGAGATGCAGGGTATTCTAACGCCCCGCGAAGCTGAAACCGTAAAAAATCAGAACCTGTCATACTTAAATCCATACAGTGTTCAGGGTAAGGGGAGCTAAATACAGGAGGGGAGTAAAGTGGCTTTGAGATCGTTAGAGGAATTGAACAGCGAATTTTTGGATAAAAAACCTTCACAAAAGGTGAGCCCGGTTCTCCCCGCCGGAAAAACCTCGATTCCCGCCAAGAAGAAGCGCCGTGTTCTGACCATTGTTGTAAACTCGTTGTTTTACGCAGCTTTGATAGTGACCTTTATGATGGTCGTGGTTTTTTCCACTGAGAAATGGATGCAGAATAGTATGTTAGGGTACTCCTTTTTCTCGGTTCAATCAGGCAGCATGGAATACGAGATCATGCAAGGATCGCTGATCGCGGTGGAGAAGACCGATCCCCAGTCTCTGTCGGTCGGCGATAATATAACATTTTCGCGGAGCCAAGGCGAAACGGTAACACATAAGATCATTGAAATACATGAAAGCTACTGCAGCGACGGTTCCAGGGGGTTTACCACCAAGGGAATAAATAACATAAGGCCCGACGCCGAAGTAGTCGGCGCGGCGGACGTAATAGGTTTAGTTGCCTTTTCCATACCCTACTTAGGATTTGCGCTGTCCTTCATCGCGAGCAAGCCATGGTTCCCTTTCCTGCTGCTTGGCGCAGTCGCGATGGCGGCAGCCACAGTCAGAACGTTCTTCACAGACAAAAACAAGGAGAAAAGGCCATGCAGCGGATCGATGAGCTCAACAAACTGTGGGCACAGAAAGAGAGAAAAAGAACTCCTGTGACCGGGCAGTCCCCTCCGAAGGAGAAGGAGCAGCCGGCTGTATCCGCGAAGAAGCGTCCTTCAGTCATCAAAGACATACTGTCGCTGTTTCTGAAAGTCGGATCGATACTTGTGATTTTCGTACTGCTGTTTACATTTCTGTATGGGGTCATCCCGTATGACGAGCCCGGAATGGCTCCGGCGATCAAAGACGGCGACCTGGTGTTTTTCTACCGCTACAACAACGTCGGATACCTTCCTCAGGACGTGATCGTACTGGAGAGAGATGGCGGCAGGATTGCCAGAAGAGTGGTCGCCACCGCCGGCGATACCGTGGACATTACGCCGGAAGGCCTTGTTATCAACGGAGCGCTGCAGCAGGAGTCGGAAGTATTCTATAAGACGGACCGGTACGAGGAAGGCGTAAGCTTCCCGCTGACTGTACCGGAAGGTCAAGTGTTCGTACTGGGAGACTTCAGAGTGGCGGCGTCGGACAGCAGGATGTTCGGCTGCGTTAGCGTTGACGACACATTGGGCAAGGTGATGGCAGTCGTCCGCCGCAGAAACATGTAAGAATTAACATGGGGAGACGAGCTTCGATACGGAGCGGCTCAACTCATGTGAATATATAGAGAAGTAAACAAAGGACAGTTTACATGAGCAGCCGCAAATACACCGCTGCAAATGTGAACAAACCATCTATGCAAAAAGGAGTGTTCAAAATGACCAGAAAGCAACGTAAAATCGCAAGGTTGATATCGTGCGCCGCGCTTGCGGCAGCGATGCTGCTCAGCTTTGCACTGCCGGCGCTGGCAGCGGAGGATTCGTACGCCAAAGGCACCAGCGCGGCTGACCCCGCGCGAGCGGCTATCACAAAGGTGTTGAGAATGCCGATCAACACCCCTACCCCCGCGTCAACGTTTTCATTCATGTTCACCAAAGTGGGATTCAACGACACGCCCAACACGGCCGGCCTGCCGGACATCGGCCCGGTTACCGTCAGCTTTACGGCCAATGAACAACCGTCACCCGGTACATTTATCGCAGGCGACACTAAAACCGTCGTAAAAGAGTCCGCCAATTTCATACCTTCAACACAGGTATGGGGAAGCGGAGTCGGCATCTACAGGTACCAGGTCAGCGAGATTGCGAGCGGGATCACCATTCCTCCGGGTTCGGATAGGGAAGGCGCTCTATACTCAACGGCAAGATACAACGTCGAGATTTGGGTAGACATCGATGCAAACAATCTTCTGTTCGCTAAGTATGTCGTCGTTCGTACCGTAACAGGTTTCATTGACGAGTACTACGAGGGCACTCCGGGCGGCGAAAAAGTCGACCCGACGCCGGGAGGCACAAATACAACTCCCGTCACGTCAGTCGAAGACGCATTCTCGCACTTCATCTTCACAAACAGATACTGGAAGACTGACGGCGAGGGAACGACCGATCCCGATCTGAACGCGCTGAGGCTCAATAAGCACGTCGTGGGACTCAACGCCGATCCCAACGAATACTTTAGGTTCGACGTTACCGTCACGCAGTCCAGTGTGATACCCGGCACACAGCGGTATATTGCGTTTGTGTTCGAAGACAATGGCACAACCATGGTGAAGGTGATCGACCGTGTTAGGAACCCGATGATGGCTGCGGACGGCAGCATCACTTTCACTTCCGGTACACAGATTCAGTCGATACAACTAAAGGGCGGGCAGAGCCTTGTGTTCTTCGACCTGCACATCGGATCCGCCGTTGCAATGAGTGAACAAGCCGCGCCGGGGTATATACCTTCGTACATACGCAGCTTTGCGGGTACGACCGGGTTTACGGGCGTCGCAAGCACTGCGTTTGGATTCCCCCGTACCGATGATCCCGGCCCTCACTACACGATAGCGGGTCAGAACACCAATAGGGTGGACTTTACGAACACCCGCTCCGGAGCGACCCCCGGCGGCATCAGCGTTGACGATCTGCCGTACATCGTACTGATCGCCGTGGCGGTATTCGGCATCGCCGGATTCCTGGTGATAAAGCATCACAGGAGCACGAAGTACGAATAATGGAAAGGAGGCCCGCAGGGCATGAAAGCGGAGGTTCTGGGCTTGAAAACGGTTGCGTTTTTAAGCGGTACTGTGAATTACATATTGCTCACGGTCACCGTAGTGCTGATTACCTTCGCAGGTTATGCCCTGTGGGACTCAAACCAACTTCACAGCGCGGCGGATAAGTCAAACTACGAGGTATATAAACCCACTGCGGAGAATCAGGGTATATCTTTCAAGGAGCTGCAAGCCATAAACCCGGAGGTCTTTGCCTGGCTCACTGTGTACGGGACTAACATCGACTATCCGGTGGCGCAGGGGCAGGACAATGCCAAGTATGTCAACACCAACGCGGAAGGCATGTACTCATTGTCCGGAGCGATTTTCCTTGACAGCGAAAACAGCAGCGATTTCAGTGATTTCAACAGCATCTTGTTCGGTCATCATATGGCAAAAAAAGTAATGTTCGGAGAAATCGAGACCTTTGCTGACAGCGACGTGTTCGCCTCTCTCAGATACGGAAACCTTTATTACAATGAAAAAGACCATGGCATAGAGTTTTTCGCTTTTGTCCATGCTGACGCATATAACAGTTTAGTCTACACGCCCAACGTGCAGGGCGAACAGCGCCGGGAATATCTGGATAACCTGTTTGCGCTTGCGGTAAACATAAGGGACGTCAGAGTGACCGTAGACGATCATATAGTTCTTCTCAGCACCTGCTCGTCGAGCACCACTAACGGAAGGGATATCCTCGTAGGCAAAATCACGGACGAGACGTATGACATACAGGCGACAGATTCACCGGCCGCGGGCTGGATCAGAAAAGCAAGGCCGAACAACAACACCTGCTTCGTAGAAGCAACCCCGATATGGATATTTCTGCTTGTTTTGATAATAGCGATCCG
>Ga0123353_10002552_pt1 | contig 22634 bp, 21 predicted proteins | sample TergutLab28metaG_3_FD_92763 | JGI IMG/M metagenome (GOLD analysis project Ga0123353, IMG submission 92763) | Labiotermes labralis P3 segment gut microbial communities from Petit-Saut dam, French Guiana - Lab288 P3 | ecosystem: Host-associated > Arthropoda: Insects > Digestive system > Gut ... | reverse complement strand
TTCATAAAGCGAAGGGAGGGTAAAGATGTCAACGGTTTCACGCAAGAATTGCCCCATATACTTATGATCAAAATAAGGTATCATGACTATGCTCTCTTTGGCTGAAGACCCTGCCAACACTTTTATAAAGTAATTATAATAATCGATATCTCCCTGATTTCCGACCAGAAGCAACTTTATTTCCGGATGATTTTTATTTAGTTTTTCCATGATGCCGATCATACCAATCTGATGTTTAGATGGATGGAAAGAGGCTATTGCAGCAACGACTATGTCTCTATTAGCAAGACCAAGATTATCACGAGAGCAATTAAAGTCATCGAATTTTCCATCGAGCTCACTGAAATCGACGCCATTAATAATTGTTTGGATATTGATATTAGACGCTCCAGTCCGGGCAAGATAATAACGTTCAACAAAGCTAGAAACAGGAACGATCATATGTGCTGCCGCAAGCTTGACGCTGTATTCCCTGATTTCAGGCAAATTCATCCATGTATAAACATTATGCATCGTGTACAATGCTTTGATGCCCATCTTTTTGGCGTCATCCATCATGAATGTGTTGTAATGGTAATGCAAAACGTTGATACCATGACTCCGGCAAAATTTAATAAACTCTTCCTTACTGTTATCAAATATATAAATATCTCTCAGATCCAGAAGCTTTTCTGCCATACTTCCGACATGCCTTGATTGCGAAAGAATATAAGCGTTCCATCCTTTCTGCTTGTATCCCAGATAGAGATTTAGAACCACCTGCTCAAGGCCGCCTTTATCGAAACTGTTTACTACAAGTGCGACACTTTTACTCATGATAAAAACCTGAGGACAGACTCCTTTCCGTCTAAATACGCTTCCACCAGTTTTTTCAGTACTTGATAATTCACTTCTGCCATCTGCCGCCTTTCGCTTTCACCTGGCAATTCTCCTCTGCTAAAAGCACCTCCTTCGATGTATTTCATTCCTAAGTCAGTAAAATCTCCTATATTTGGAGTATCCATCACCGGGATAATACCGTATTGTATATATTCAATTATTTTGGTAGGACACGCGACGTTATTGACCACAATATCGTCGCGTAAGACAAACCCGTAGTGACAGGACTTGTATTCTTCTATCAGTTCCATTGGTTGTTTATGTTCTACCCTCATATCGTCCGGACGTCCTCTTTCCCCCCATAATGCCAGGAATTCGTCTACTCGTGGCACAAATACTGCATAGCGGCAAACATCTCCTGCTTGTATTATATAGTCCTGCATTCTAGCAATGTTTTGCCATTTTTGAAGGCCGCCGGCATAAACAGCCAAAGGAGGCTGCCCTTCTTTAAGTGTTTTTTCCTGTGAACAATCAATAATATTTTTTAAATCCGAGTTAAAAATAGGCATAACACTTAATTGCGCTGACATTTTCGAACCATATTTTTTCTCAAGGTGTCGTTTCATTGCATGATTTACAGCAACCAGCATTTTTGCTTGCCTTGCAAGAAAATCTTCGGCGTCTCCCGCAAGCTGTGCTTCAAAATAATCATTATTTAGAGCATATTCTTCAGGAACCGCTCCATGGACGTCCCAGATAACCGTTTTATTATTTTTTGCCAACAAATTGTCTCGAAGTTTTTCCGGAAACACGTTTTTCATCACACGCATTACGCTGTGTATATAGACTGTTCCGCAGTGTCTTATTATATTCTGTATTATTTTTTCCTGACCAGGGTCTTCAGGGTCAAGTAAAACCGAAATATGCTTTTCGTCGACGATTTTTATTTCGGGCGCGACTCGCGGTTTTTCTGTATCCAGATAAACTCTATTGAACCCATCCAGCACCTCTTCATCAACCGCTTTGACACGCTGCATATAACCGTCTGAAATGTTTTCTTCGGTAAAAATAGGCGCAAAAACACAAATTGCCTTCTTGGTGTTCCTACGAATATATTCCATTATTTGAGCCTCTACTTTTTCCGCACGTTCCTTTATGGATTTTTCCTCAAGACGCTTTGCTATTGCAGGGTTTTCGTTGCGCAATGAAGGTGAACAGCGGCGTTTGATTTTTTTAATCACCTGACGAACGTTTTCACGAAACGGCAACTCAATATCAAAGCGTGCCTTCAAAGCTGGATTCACTTCTCTCAAAAACCTAAAGTGTTCGACATAGCCTTTTGCTAGCATGTCAGCTGCCCAGGAAGTACTCTGCTCATTTTTTGCAAGAAATTCCGAATCCTGGACACAAGATTTTATCAATTTCCAATTGTGGTCATGCCACTTAATACCCCATTTGACTTCGAAACGATTTAAACTCGTTCTCCAAATATCAAAAAAATCTCCTTCGGAATAGTGTGTGAACGAGGCTGATCCCCAATGGTGTATATAGCAGTCCCTTAAAACATGAATTTTATATCCCGCATTAATAACCCTTATGCAATAGTCGTCGTCTTCATAAAGCCCGGGAAAGAATCTTTCGTCAAGAAGGCCAACCGTTTCAATTACTTTACGCGTAAATACTGTGGCGAAAAAAACAAGCATATCACTACCAGTACGATAACCTCCATATGCTGATTGCCTCTTCATTGCAAAAGCGTTCACATGAACAAACGCGGTTTCGTCCCTTTGCGGCTCTATATCGACCGCAATCTTTTGTTCGCTGAGAGCCGCATTAGTGACAGGCCCTGCTACTTCCAGTCCGTCCGAAGCCAAAATGTCTAACCAATGATGTGTCACAATAACATCGGAATTCAGAAGGCACAGATGTGTAATGCTTGAATCTTCAAGAAAATAGTTAAGACCAATATTGCAACCGCCCGCGAATCCTTTGTTATTATTTTCTTTAATAAAACAACCTTTGTTGCTGTCGCTTGTAATTATTTCATTGTAAAAGTCTTCCGCACGCTGACAGTCGTCGCTCTCAGAGCCGTTATCTACAACTACTACTTCCCATTGAATATCATTTTCCGTGCGGACAAGCGAATCCAAAGTCAACTTAAGCAAATCACTGCCGTTGTAATTCAGAAGTATGATTCCGACCTTTTTCATCGTTCGCTATACCATCCTAGCAAGTGTCTAACAATTCTTCCGCTAGCTTTCCCATCACCAAATGGATTCTTAGCGCTTGCCATTCCATCATAAACTTGCTTATTTTCCGTCAAATCTTTTACTGCATCTGCAATATCTTCTGCTTCAATTCCGACTACGCGAACAGTCCCTGCCTCGACCGCTTCTGGACGCTCCGTCTCCGTCCTGAGCACAAGTACCGGAATCCCGAAAGCCGGTGCCTCTTCCTGCAGACCTCCCGAATCTGTCAGGACAAGATATGACCTGCTCATAAGGTTGTGAATATCTTCAACATCGATCGGATTCAGTAAATGAACGCGCTCTTCGTCCGCTAACAAATTGAACACCGTTTTCTGTACAGATGGATTGAGATGGACCGGATAAACGAATTCCATATCCGGATATAAATCTCTCAGTTTGATAATAGCTTCACATATTTGTTCGAGCGGTTGTCCCCAGTTTTCGCGGCGGTGAGCTGTGACAAGGACCAGCCTCTTTCCTTTAAATTGCATTTCCCGCAGTTGTTCATCATGAAAAGTATAGTTTTCCCTAACTGTTGTTTTAAAGGAGTCAATAACGGTATTCCCCGTAACATATACGTGATCGACAATACCTTCCGCCACTAGATTTTTTTTATTGTCTTCTGTCGGCGCGAAATGTAAATCGGCGATACGGCTCGTAAGGCTTCTATTCATTTCTTCGGGAAACGGCGAGTATTTGTCGCAGGTCCTCAGGCCTGCCTCTACATGCCCGACCGGAATCTGTTGGTAAAAAGCCGCCAACGCGGCCGCAAAAGAAGTTGTTGTATCGCCGTGAACAAGTACGATATCAGGTTTTTCCATTTTGAAAACCTTCTCGACACTCAGTAAAATATCTGCGGTAATAGTATAAAGGGTTTGTACCGCCCGCATTATACCAAGATCGTATTTCACTTTGATATCAAAGACGTCGATTACCTGTTTTAACATCTCCCGGTGTTGGCCTGTCAGACAAACAACGCTCTCGATTTCAGCGTTCGCTTCCAGCTCCAATACCAGCGGGCACATTTTGATTGCTTCCGGTCGTGTGCCGAATACACTCAATACTTTCATGGAAATGATTATATATTGTAATTGTACTGTTTGCAAAAGCAAAGACATAGGTGATAAACTATCGCCATGAAATCGGGCTTTTTTAAAGGTATTCCTCTTGAAAAACTTACGCTTTTCGCGATACTCGTCATCGGCGCGTTTTATCTTTTCGTATTCCCTCCAAATACTGCGCCGGATGAGTCAATGCACTATAGATCTGCCTACCAAAACGCAGGGGCAGTCCTCGGGATAACAAGCGCTGACATCAAGAGCGTCGCGATGCGGAAGGCTGATGTTGATATGCTGAAGATGTATCCGGAGTTTCCGGTCGCGTCTACCTATGAAATGTTCAGAGAAAGACTCTTCAAGCCCCTGCCTGCCGGAGGCGGTGAAATCGTTGATATGGAGCGACCGTCGGGGGTGCCTCATCCGTATATCTATTTTCCGCAAACAGCCGGATTGCTGTTGGGATTCGCGATGAATGTCAACGCCGAATGGATGTATTTGCTCGGGCGCATTATTAACCTTATCTTCTTCGCTGTTTGCGTCTGCCTTGCTATCCGCATAACGCCTATCGGCAAAGGGGTCTTTGCCTTGGTTGCGCTCTTCCCTATGGCTACGCATCTTGCGGCGTCAATGAACAGCGACGTCTATTCGATAGCGTTGGCTTTCCTTGCTCTGGCGCAATACCTCAGGATCGCCTACTCTGACAATCCTGCTCGTATGCGCGATTTGCTTTTACTGCTCCTTACGCTCGCCCTTCTCGGGCCGCCAAAAGTCGTTTTTATAGCTATGATGCTGCTCGCCTTATTTATCCCCGGCAGATGCTTTACCCAACGAAAACACGAGATATTCTACCGTATTCTGGTAATCGTAGTTGCCATCCTTACGACTCTGATCGCTTACTACGTCTTTATGCACAGAGCGGACGGCGGTGTGCCTGTGGTCGTTTTCCCCGACATAGAAGTCAATACTTTCGCACATCTTTTCGCGGATCCTGTCATGTTCGCAAGAATGTGCAAAAGGACTCTCGACCAGTATTTTGAATTTTATTATCACTCCATGATCGGAGCCGAACTCGGATGGCTTGAAATCAGTATCAATAAAATCGTGATCAATGTATTCTCGGCGCTTGCTGTCCTCGGCGCCTTTAAAACACGCATTGAAGAAAAAAGCCTTTTGCTCAGGGATCGCATTCAGTTCCCGATCATTTTTATGATCGTAGCACTCGGCACGGCAGTTATAATGTTCGTTTCCTGGACTGCAGTCGGTTCATGGGACATCATCGGTCTTCAAGGCAGATACTTCCTTCCGGTCTGGCCACTCTTCCTTCTGTTTGCCGCAAGGTGGCCAAAACCGGTTCGCCCAAGATGGCTCTATGACCGAAACCTCGTTCTGGCAGCATGCTGCCTGCATGTATTCGTTTTGATTTCGGCATATCTTTATATCGCAGGAAGGGAAATAGCAATACTTTGAGCAATCTCAGGAAAGACTATATCTGGAATACTATCGGAACTTCGGCGGTTTCCTTTATCTCTTTGCTGCTTCTGATAACGGTGACACGAATCAACGGCATCATCGACGCGGGGATTTTTTCGTTTTGCTTTTCATTCGCCATACTGTTTTTTATGATCGGCCTTTTCGGCGGCCGTATATATCAGGTATCAGATGTACGCGGTGAATATCAAAGCAATTCTTATATACTATTAAAGTTCTTCACATCAGGGGCAATGCTGATAACAGCTGTCGTCTTTATCTTAATGAACAGCTATGACCGTGATCGTATAGTTTTACTTCTTTCTCTCGTCATCTATAAGATACTGGACGCTATCGCGGATCCTCTTTACGGAGTGATGCAACGGCAAGGCAGGCTCTACTATGCAGGCATTTCGATGACGCTTAAGGCTGTTGTCGGGTTTGTTGCTTTTTTGATAGTGAATATATCAACGCTCGATTTAATAACGTCAAGCTTTTGCCTGCTCGGTGCAAATATTGTTTTCATATTGGCATACGATATACCGCATGTACGGCGCCTTGAAAAAATCGGTCGCTTTTCATTTGAAATTATCAAACCTACTTTCGCTCTTCTCAAAGTGTCTATATATATATTCCTGTTTGCTCTCTTTGCGAATCTCTTGATAAACATACCTCGTTATTTCGTGGACATATATCATTCCGAAGATCTCGGTTGGTTCGGAATTGTTATCATGCTGGCGACAATGCTTAATCTTTTCGTCACTTTTGTAATACAGCCAAAGCTTGTTCCATTGTCAGAACGTTTCGCTGCGGCTGAATATGCGAGCTTCAACAGAACGGTCACAAAACTAATACTTATATCCGTTTGTTTTGGCGCTGTCGCGATCGTTGTGACTTGGCTGATCGGAGTTCCGGTTCTGTCTTGGATCTATGCCGCCGATCTTGCACCTTACCGTATTGCACTGACGCTTGTTGTTCTTGCCGGCACAGTAAACGTGGTTACGATGATCTATTCAAATATGCTCTCGATCATGCGAAGATTTAAGATACAGATGGTCAACTTCCTGATCGGGACTGCGTCTGTAGTCGCTGCAAGCGCGGTTTTCATCGTAACAAAATCCGTGGACGGCGCAGTCATTGCGTTCTTGATCGCAAACGCCATCCAGGCAATTCTTTTCTTTGTCTCTTATCAGGTTATCTTCAGGAAAGTTTCTCGATGAATGACGCGAGCGCTTCCTGCCATGGGCGCATTTCGTCGCCCACGGTTTCACGCAGCCTTACGTGATCCATCGCGGAATAAGCAGGCCTCGGCGCCGGTCGTGGATACTCTTCACTTGTTACAGGCACAACTTCACAATTTAACCCTGAGAGGCGTACGATTTCCTGAGCAAATTCATACCAGCTGCATATACCGTTGCCGGTGATATGGTATATACCGTAATCGTCTCCTGCAGCGATTTTCAGGATGTGATACGCAAGATCGTTTGTGTACGTCGGATTGCCCAGTTGATCTCCGACTACTTTGATACTCTCGTTTTCCGTCGCGATTTTTCGTATCGTTTTTACGAAGTTGTTTCCGGTCATGCCATAGAGCCATGATGTACGCACGATATAAGATCTGCCGCAGTTTTCCTGGACGTTTTTTTCACCTATTAGCTTGCTCGCTCCGTATACAGATACCGGGTCTGTAATATCCTTTTCTGTATACGGTGTATCCGATTTGCCGTTGAATACATAGTCCGTCGAAATATGAACGAGCTTTGCTCCTTGCTTTTCCGCAAGCTTTGATATATTTACCGGAGCTATCGCGTTCCCTTTCATAGCGCCTTCGAAGTCCGTCTCGCAGACGTCGACATTGGTCATAGCCGCGCAGTTGACAATGAGATCGAATGGTTTGTCTTCATGTAAGGCAGCAAACTCTTGCAGCGCGGCTGAATCCGATATATCCAGCGTATCTATATCGACGCCTATGACTTCGGCGCCTTTGTACACATCCGCTACAGGGCCTATTTCACTCTTCATGGTATGCAGCATCTCGGTCAGCTCTGTACCGAGCTGCCCTTTATTGCCTGTGATCAGTATTTTCATTCAGGTGTTTTCCTTTTCTTTTTAAGCTTTTTTTCCAGTTGCCTCACGTACTTTTTGCGATTCATTCTGAAATTGACCTCCCGACGGGCACCGGCACGATCAGGACCGAAGATCACACGCTTTGCGCCGAGAGCGGCTATATAAAATTTGCGTGAGAATTTATTTTTGATCCTGTGTTTTATACCGGTACGTAAAGGCCGCGCGTTCAGAGCCAGGAAGAAGTCTGTCGCCTGCTGGTAGTTGTCAAATTCATAACCCGTATATAGCGCGCTGTATGTATACAGCGACAGGTATTGCCGCAGATTTGTATACTCGATCGACGCGTACCGGTTGCTCATGGTAAATGCCGGATAATAACCGGCGTCCTGACATACGAATGAGTAGATCCTCTCGATCGCGTGAAGCAACGTCCCGTCTATAGGCAAAGGCTCTTCCGGAAATTCTGAATACTCCCACGGATAGTCAAAAAGTTTTTTCATAGCCTTCGGCCGGAACCAGAAAGCGCCTCCAAACGAGCATACCGGCTGTTCATCCTTATCCATAGGCGCGTTCAGGCCCAACCGGTTCGCCAGTTCCTTCGTGCCTTTGTAATTGGCCGCCCATTCGTGGCCCGGCACCCAGTGATAAATCGCGTGGAAAGGTTCGGGTACGCAAAGCATGCCGAGTCTTGGCTCGGCCGCAAACGTGCGAAGTATGTTTTCGACATATACTTTTGAAGCGAGCAATGAGTCGTCTATCTTATATCCCCACCCAAGCGCCGCGTGGTAATCGACCTGACTGCTGACTTTTTCCTTCCAGAAGCATGCGATATCATATTTTTTTACGGTCTCCGCCATACCGACGAGCAACGCGCTTTCGCTACGCCCGCGATTTTCGACGATTGTTATCCCTTTCGCGGAGCGCCCGTTTCTAAATATAGTCCTGATCGCCTTTGCCTTCTCTTCGCTGTCAGTTGAGATATATATGTCAGCGTTATCAGGCATACGATCTGCCAGCGTAGCGGCGAGCTCGGCAGATTCAGGATAGAAAATATGCATAAACAGAGCGACTTTAGGCGCCCGGCGGCCTTTGGGCAGGTTAAGAGGCAGAGCGCAGTTTTGAGGCAGTATATATGAAAGCGCCATCGCCCTGACGAAATAGCCCATCTCGATTTTTCTTAAGACTGACTGCCAGATCATATCGGTATCGTAGTTTGTAAAATCTTTGATATAGTCAAAAGCGTCGCGCGGCTGCTCACCGGCATTCAGCGCCAGTGTATCCTGCTTGAAAACCCGGCACTTAAGGAAAGGAAAACGGTGATCGCGCAGCATGTCTGCCGGGCAATAGAGCGTGAAATTGGGGTCGTCTGTCGCGATATCATCCTTGTGCACAAAAGAGTCCCATGCAAACCCAGCGTCCCCGAACATCTTGGTCATGATCGATTCGAATTTGCCGACGGCCTCTTCGTATTTATCTATCGGCAGGAGTTTTCTCCAAAACCGTTCAAATACTTCGGCTTCCATGAGAGCTTTACGGAAGACTACGAAATAGGTCTGCAGGTGTTCCGAGACATAACCGTATGGATTGTTCCTGGTGACAAGATCCTCTTTTTCATACGAGGGATGTTGAGTCATGCCCCAGAAACCGAGTTCTTCCCGCTCCGACATTTCGTCAAAGATATCTGCCAGAGGATAGACCGGCCCAAAGACCGTGTCATTTGTGATAAGGACTTCATCGATGTCCGCAAGAGACTCAAAACCGATATGCATAAGACCCGCTCGGTATCCCCAGGCGTCGAAGCCCTTGTTTTCGCGTACTATCACATCTCCCGGCGTCGCGTACTTAAAAAGAATATCTCTGGCTTCCGGCGTGACAGAGCCGTTTGAAACTATTACCAGCCTCTCACATACCGAACGGATTTCTTCAAGGTAATAGGCTACATAGTCATCACAGACTCCTGCTTTGTCATAAAAAACAAATATTGCTGCGCGTTTCAATATGATCCCCCCTCGTATAATTCGGCCGCTTCGTCTATCGGCCCATCAAATATTATTTTACCATTTTTCATAACAAGTCCGCGTTCACAAAAATCAACAGATGTTTTTGTATTATGAGTTACAAAAAGTAGTGTAACATTATCTTTCTCGATAATTTCATGTACTCTATCCAAGCATTTTTTCTGAAACCGGCTATCTCCGGTCGAGAGCGCTTCATCCACAATAAATATCTCAGGATCTGTGTTTACGTTTATCGCAAAACCGAGCCTCGCGAGCATGCCGCTTGAATATGTCCTTGTCGGTTGGTCGATATACTCACCGATCTCGGCGAAGTCGACAATCGACCGTTCGGCCGCTTCTATTTCATGATCCCGCATACCCATAAGCTGGCATTTTAAATACAGGTTTTCGCGGCCGGTAAGTTCGGGGTCAAAACCGGCAGTCAGCTCAAGTAGCGCGCTGACACGGCCGTTGACGTCGACCCATCCCTCGGTCGGGAATGCGACTCCTGTGATCATCTTCAGCACGGTCGATTTTCCGGCGCCGTTCACGCCAAATATAGCGACAGATTCTCCTTCTCTTATCTCAAAGCTTACATCGTCGACTGCCCATTTCTCGTGATATTTGATTTTTTTTGAAAAAACAGACAGTAGACGTCTCTTATCGCTTGGGAAGAGTTTGTATAGTTTCTTTACACCCGACAAACGGATGACGACTTTATCAGATGACATCCGGTATCTCCTTGTAAAGCTTGCGGTACGCCCACAATGCAAGCGCCGCCATAATAAAAAATGCGATTGCAAAAAACCCGATCGAATACATCTTTATATCAACACCCCATACCCGGAACCATAGAGTTGTATAGTCATCCCAGATCCAGACTTTGTAAATAAATACGTTTCGGTATCCGCTTGCGAAAAAAGATATCGGGTTTAACATAAGGAAGATCTTCAACGCCCCGGGCACGGCCATCGTATGAACGTCATAGAGGATGCCCGAAAGCCAGAAAAGCGCCTGCGTAGCCGCGCCTACCAGATTGTAAAAATCCTTGCTCATGCATGATAGTAAAGAAGCAAACTGAGCCCACGCTATAAAGAAAAGCAACATTAAAAACGTATATATCGGCAGTTGAAGAAAATAAATATCAGGCTTAAAACCGTAGCCAAGGAAAAAAAGAATCGCCAGTACTACAAGAAATATATGAATATACATTTTTGAGATCCCGACGAATGTAGGGATCGTAGCTATCGGAAAGCGCATTTTTGTAACGAGGTAGTTGTATTGCCGAAGAGCGTTAGCTCCCTCGGTAAGCATATCATTCATGTAAAACCATGGGATTAGGCCCGTCATAAGCCATAGTACAAACGGATATTCACTATCTAACAGGGTGCCGACTCTGAGCCCGATATCGAGGGCGAACCAAAGTACGGTAATAAGTACCGCAGGTTTGATCACCGCCCACGCCCATCCGAGCGCGGCGCCCGAAAAAGTTTTGATAAGGTCGGCTTTGGCGAGCTTCATGAGCTGGTGCCGCCATGTGATATGTTGCCTGAGAATCTTTGCTAAAGTGCGCATAGTGCTGAAATTATACTATAAATCCTTCTCTTTGACGATATAGATCGGCCGTCCTTTCGATTCGGTGTATGTTTTGGCAAGATACTGGCTTAAGATCCCGATACAGAGCAATTGAAGTCCTCCGAGGAAGAGGATGATTATTATTAGTGTCGGGAACCCTGCGACCGGGTCGCCGTAAATGAGAGCTTTAACAAAATAGTAGATCAATAGTACCAAAGCTATTATGCAAGCTATAGCGCCCAGAACGGACGCGATCACGAGAGGTCTTGTAGAGAATGCTATTATTCCTTCAAAAGAATATGCTATCAAACCCCAGAACGACCAGGAAGTGTCGCCAGCCGCGCGCTCCCTGTTTTCATATTCAAGCCATTTCGTGTCAAAACCTACCCAACTGAACAGCCCTTTACTGAAGCGGTTTCTTTCGCTCAACCTAAGTATCTCGTCTACCATCTGGCGCGTCATAAGCCTGAAGTCCCGCGCGCCGTCGACGACCGGTGTTTTTGACATATTATTGATCATACGGTAAAAACATCTCGCGAAAAATGAACGCAGTTTTGACTCCCCTTTTCTCGTCACGCGGCGCGAACCTACGCAGTCGAAACCTTCCTCGGTGATACCTGTGTACATCTCTTCAAGCAATTCGGGCGGATCCTGCAGGTCGGCGTCCATTATCGCTACATAATCGCCGGCCGCGTGTTCGAGGCCGGCGTACATAGCGGACTCTTTACCGAAATTCCTGGAAAATGAAATATATTTTATGCGTTCTGTTGTATCGTTTTGCCGCATTTCGCGGAGCTTAGTCAGAGTGCCGTCTTTTGAACCGTCATTCACAAAGATATATTCAAAATCCAGACCGTACTTTTCCGCCATAAGATCTGCGGTTTTATTGATCTCCGAAAGGAAAATCGGCAGCACTACTTCCTCGTTGTAGCACGGCACTACGATCGATATTTTCTTTGTATTTTCAACCATTCAATAAGTATACCAATACGGATGGGATTGGACAATAGCGGCAATGTCGTATTATACTTACACATTATGGCGAGAATAACTACTTATCTGCCTTTTATATGTTTTTTTCTGGCTTTCTTGGCGCTTTTGTGGCCTATTGAGCTGCTGTTCAGCTCCGATGACGGATCTCACCTTGAGATGATCAACCAACTCGGAGTGTCAGGCTGGGTAATGATGCGGGCTGAAGTCTGGGAGCCGCGGCTTTTCAGTGACTTTTTCCTTGCAGTCTTTATATACAATCTGGGATTGTGGAAACTGGTCAACGCGATCGTTGCCGCGCTTCTTATGTTTGGAGTATGCCGGATTTCTTTCGGACCTGATTTCCTAAAGGACACTTCAGAACGCGGGCGCAACCTTCTTCTTGCTTTTTCTATAGCCTGTCTTCTGTTTTTCTTTATTTATCCGAACGCTGTCACATCCTCGTCGATCTGGTACACCGGATCGTTCAACTATCTTTGGCCTGTCGCAGCGCTGATATTCGCCATCATGCCGTTTATCTTTTTCGCACGGGCTGGGGATCCATATCCTCATGCAGCATGGATCCCAATCGGGATCTTCGCGAGTATTTGCGCAGGATTTACGCTTCAGACAACGCTGGTCTCATTTGGTGGATCTCTGTTGATTCTGGTGTTTTGCCTGGTTAAAAAACGGAAGGCGCCGTTGTGGCTGTGCGTCCAATTCGCGGTCATCGCGATCTGCGCTATTTACTTCACGGTCGCCGTACTCAGCTCCGCGCGGTTTACCGGCGGTGAAGAGCTTGCTCTCTTCCCTGAATTCGCGACATTTGGATTGCGCGACAAACTACAGCTCGGCGTTCATGTATTCGATACGCACTTACTTCGTAGCTCCAGCCTGCTGTTCCTGGTTCTCGCGCTGCTTGCCGGTATTCTTGCTTTCAATAGACTAAAGTCGATGCATTTTTGCTATAAAGCCGTTGCGTTTTTTCCGGCTTTCTACATCTTTCTAAATATAGTACCGTTTCGCTATGTGCTCTCCGGCACGTGGCAGTATCCCGCAGAATACGCAGGGATGATCGGGATGCCTTCCGCGTTCGGACACGATCCGGCCGGTTGGTTTGATTTCCTATATCGCGTCCCGCCGCTTGGCTGGGGTATGGAACCGCGCGATTTGTTTATGTCTTCGATTGCGTTCGCTGTCGTCATTTTCATGTTGTACCCGCTTTTCTTCGCGTTTAAGAAGAAGGCGGACGGCCTGCTTGCTTCTCTGCTCTATCTGGCTGCTTTCTGCAGCGGGATCATCATGGGGTTTTCTCCGACCGTGTTCGCGTCGGGAAGCCGTCCGTTTTTCCTGGCAAATATCTTAATGATACTGCTATGCGCCATGCTGATCCGCGAAGGTATGACCGACGAAGACCCGACTGTCTCAAGTGATTTTCTTGTTAAAACGAAGCGCTCAAAACTCATTGTTGTTGCGATCTCGCTTGTCGCAGTCTACTCATTCTTTATGTATTTATTTGTCTTCGCATCCGTCTACTATTGGTGGTTCTAATATTAATATTGATTTAATGGGGGTTTCTGGTGTATGGTTATGTTGTTGAAAAGTAGCTAAGCATGATGATGGCATCGATACAAAATGCGGAAAGAAAAAAAATGGGATGGATTTGGGTCGTATTCTCTATATATGCTATAGTGTCTGCTTCAGGTCTTTTATTGATAAAAATCGGAACATCTGATTCCGGGATCTCCATTCAAAATGGTCTTTTCAGTTTACAGGCGTCACCCCAAATCATTATCGGTTTGGTTCTGTATATATGCAGCTTTGTGATTTCTATTTATGTGATAAGCCGAATGAATTTATCTTTGTTTTACCCTGTCGGGACCGGAACCATATTGGTACTAACGTTTATTATGAGTGTTTTCATCCTTAAGGAGCATATCAGCGTCTACCAGATCATTGGGGCAGCTTTGATAATAGGCGGGATCGTGTTTATGAATATTAGGACCGAGTGATACCGAATGAGTAATTCCCTGAAAAACAAAAGGGTGTTGGTTACCGGTGCGGACGGGTTCATCGGTTCCCATCTGTGTGAAGAACTGTTAATACAGGGGGCAAACGTACGCGCTCTCAACTATTATAATTCATTCAATAACTGGGGCTGGCTGGAAAGTATTGAGCTGAAAGATGAAATAGAGATAATAAGCGGTGATGTAAGAGATACCGCGTTTTGTCTGGAGCTGACAAGAGATATGGAGATAGTATTTAACCTTGCCGCCTTGATCGCAATCCCTTATTCTTACATCGCTCCCGAGAGCTATATTGATACAAATGTAAAAGGGGCCTTGAATATGTGCCAGGCCGCAAGAGCTTCTGGGAGCGATAGAGTTATACAAATATCAACAAGTGAAGTATACGGCACAGCGAAGTACGTACCGATAGATGAAGCGCATGAATTGCAGCCGCAATCACCTTACAGCGCAAGTAAAATCGGCGCCGACTCGATTGCGATGAGCTTTTTTTACGCATTCGAACTGCCCGTGACGATCGCGAGACCTTTTAATGTCTTTGGGCCCAGGCAATCCGCGCGGGCGGTGATACCTACGATCATTACACAAATTGCCGCCGGGAAAAAGAGCATAGCTCTGGGCGACTTGACGCCTACGCGTGACTTCACATATGTGAAAGATACGTGTAGGGCTTTGGCACTGATAGCAGCCCATGACGAAACCGTTGGCCAGACGATCAATATCGGTTCAAATTTTGAAATAAGCGTACATGATGTCGTAATGAAAATAAAGGAATTGATGAATAGCGATATTGAAATCATTCATGACAGCACGAGGATCCGGCCAAAGGATAGCGAAGTATTTCGGCTGTGGTGTGACAATAGTAAAATAAAAGGCCTCACGGGGTTTGAACCGGAATACACTCTGGAAAAAGGGCTGAACGAAACAATAGAATGGTTTACAAAAAGTGAAAACCTGACGCTGTACAAAGAAGGGATCTACAATGTCTAAAAAAGCGGTCATACTGTCAGGTGGACTGGGGATCCGTTTAAGGCCGCTAACGGAAGCTATACCGAAACCATTATTGCCGATCGGAGAAAAGGCGATACTCGAGATACAAATCGAGCAGCTGAAAAGACACGGGGTCACGGAAATCTTTCTGGCTACGAATTATATGTCCGAGTATATCGAAAACTTTTTTGGGGACGGCAGCAGATACGGCGTCAAGCTTAACATTAGTAAAGAAAAAAAGCCGCTAGGTACTGTCGGTCCGATCCATTTACTCAGAAAACAACTGGAGGGTGATCCCTTTATTTTAATGAACGGCGATATCATCACCCTATTAGACTTCACTGAGTTTTATGATACGGCTTGTTCAAACGATGCCATGCTGAATGTATCGATAAAAAAAATCGTGACCCCATATGAATTCGGCAATATTTACTTTGACGGCGACAGGGTCACAAAAATCGAGGAAAAGAAAGATATCATTACATACGCTCTTGCCGGTATCTATGTTCTAAAACCGGAAATTTTTGATCTTGTTCCGGAAAACCAATATTTTGGTATGGATATGTTGATCATGAAAATGCTTGAAAATGATATCCCTATCAATAAATATGAAATAAATGAGTACTGGCTTGACGTCGGGAATATTGAAGACTATCAAAAGATAAACGAATCAATTGACATATTAGCGATAGATCAGTGACCGGAATGACAAAAAATATTCTTGTAACCGGAGCAGATGGGTTCTTAGGGAAAAAGCTAGTCTCGCAATTAAAAACTGGAGGGCATAATGTTATAGGCCTTTCGATAGAGGATTTCGATATTTGCTCCCCTGAAATAAAGCGTATAGGGCCGCTGGATCACGTTTTTCATTTGGCAGGTTTGACATTTGTTCCCCGAAGCTGGGAGATCCCGGGCGAGTACTATCGAGTCAACACATTAGGAACAGAAAACGTTTTAGAGCTATGCAAAGAACAAGATTGCTCTTTAACCTTTACCAGCACATATATGTACGGACATCCGGAGTATATTCCGATCGACGAAAAACACCCTGTCGGGGTAATCAGCCCTTATCATCACAGTAAGTACCTGGCAGAACAGTTATGCGAATTCTTCAATAAAAATTTTGGCGTCGATATAACAGTTTTTCGTCCGTTCAATATTTACGGCGAGGGTCAAGCGGAATCTTTTCTGATTCCCAAAATTATTGATCAGTTGCTTGATGATAATAAGAAAGAAATTACGTTGATGTCATTATCCTCAAAAAGAGACTATGTATTCATAGACGACGTAATCGATGCTCTTGTTATATCTTTGGACAAAACGAAAGGATATGAGATATTTAATCTTGCGTCCGGAGAATCGAAAAATGTGCAGGAGATACTTGATATTCTAATGAGTGTCAGCGGTATTAAAAAGGAAGTGATCAGCGAAGAAATAGACCGTAAAAATGAGATTACAAATATTTGCGGATCGTCCGAAAAAGCAAAAACATTTTTAGGATGGACTCCTAAAACTGAATTAACGGAAGGGTTAAGCAGAACCATAGGTATTGTCTTATGAAAAAACTTATTAGTATCGTCGCTCCCGTTTTTAATGAGGAAGAAAGCATCGGTTTCTTTTACAAAGAATTATCCGATGTCCTGGAAGGGCTTGACCAATATAGCTTTGAAATAATCTTTGTTGTGGATAAATGCAGTGACAATACGTTGGAGATATTAATAAACATTGCCAAACAGGACGCACGCGTGATCGTTGTCGGCTTGTCCAGGCGATTCGGGCATCAAATGTCGCTTGTAGCCGGTATCGATCAATGCTCCGGTGACGCATGTATCATGATGGATTCTGATTTAGAACATCCGCCCGCATTTATCCCTAATATTCTGGAAAAATATGAAGAAGGCTTCGATATCGTTCATACTAAAAGGGAATACGTCAAGGGTGTCGGATTTTTTAAATCAATCACTTCAAAAATTTTCTATAAATTTCTCAACTCATTGTCAGATGAAAAATTGGGCGAAAACTCGGCGGATTTTCGCCTGATCTCACGGAAGGTCATTGATGTATTTAACTCGAAAGTACGTGAGCATAATCAATATTTAAGGGGCTTGTTCAGGTGGGTAGGGTTTAATCAAACCGAGATTGCTTTTACCTCCGGCATGCGGCAGGCGGGAGACAGCAAATATGGTATTGGAAGAATGATTCAATTGGGTTTGGATGGAATGGTATCATTCTCAAAAGCCCCTCTCAGGGCCTCGATAATACTTGGAATAATAGTCGCTTTGATCGGCGCGGCTTACGGGATCTACAACATAGTCATGTACTTCACAGCGGCTTCATTACCACAGGGATGGACGACTTTGGTTTCGCTTGTCCTCCTGATCGGAGGGTTGCTGCTTTTTATTCTGGGCATTATCGGACTATACATCTCCGCAATTTTTGATGAATCGAAAAACCGTCCGCTGTACATCATCGAATGTCGATTTGGACAGAAAACAGACAAGCACGATAGCTGTCGGTTTACATCAAAACCGCTTCGTTAAATAACTTTTCCGCATATTTTTTAATATCAGACGGTGTCGACATATCATGTTGCTTCATAACTTTTTCGAAAAAAACTCTCATACTTTCAGTGGAAATGATTTCATTTGAAGGTGTCCCCGCAAGCAAATCTTTACGGGCAATTAGCCAGGGTTCTTCTTGGTGTGTAAACTTTTCTAAAATTTTACCACTATAACAACAGAAGTATCGAACGACACTATCTATTAACACTTTAGCTCTATCGGAAAACTCAATGTCCTCAATATCTCCGATACTATCAATTATATTATATTGATAATCAGAATACTGATAATATATGCTTTTATACACTGGGCCATGAACCCAGGCTTCGCAGTCTTCATCAATAAGTGTTTTCTTGTAAAAAGCTAAATAAAACCCTTGTATATAGTATAGTGTTTTTTGCAGCATTAGTGGCGTTATTTCAGCGCCGCCTTTATTTAGAATATAAGCTGTAATTTTGTTTATTGCTGAATTTTCATCTTTTTCAACACCAAGGAGTTTTTCCGTAGCTTTTCTGCTTTTGTCATAAGTTAATTGACTATGTAATCTTCCTCTATTGTTCTTTAGTAGCTCATAATAGTAGGCAGGATCATCGTATATTTTATTTAGTTTTTTTGAATATGCATACGTCGGAATATGGCCTTCTAAATAACGGCTTACCGTTTGCTCTCCCCAGCCTAGTAATACAGAAAGCGGACGCTTTCCAATATCATAACGCTGAAGAATTTTTAAGATTTTTTTAGGGGATATTGTTTTATGGTCTGTTTGTACTCTCATTTTTATTCTCCGCTATTGTTTTCCTAAAATATCATTGACCATAATATGAAAAATTATATGCTTTACTTTCATATTCGTCAATCATTTTCTATTTATATACTAAAAATCCGTTTTTTTGAAATATAAAGGTACAATTGACTTGGCTATCTATTGACAACGATACGTTTTTTATGTACCATAATACATGTATTTATTACGGCTCGATAAAGAATGGACAGAGAGGAATAAAAAGTAATGATGATAAAAACTAAAACTGGCAAGGTTGCTCCTGTTTCGGGACAGTACAGGCCAACCGGGAGTAGGACTGAAATAACAATGATACAAGGTAAAAGAGTTCCGCCAACCGCGCATGGCGTAACTACTTTCACTCTCGTAGACAAAACTAAGCACAAATAGGAGGTAAGAGAAAATGGCTAATGATAATTCTGCTAATAAGAATAAGACGGTGATTATTATTGTAAACGGACGCGAGCATGAAGTGCAAAAGGCTAAACTCACTTTTGAAGAGATTGTTTCGCTTGGGCTCGGCGAGTGCAACTCAGCCTCAAATATCGCCTACACTGTTTCGTATTCGAAAGGTGAGGACAAAAAGCCAAAAGGCATTATGGCTCGCAGTGACTCTGTTATGATTAAGGATGGCATGATATTTAATGTCACAAGAACTGATAAATCGTAGCCCTGATCTAAAACAACTTCAGGATGAAGGCTTTGAACTTGAGGTCAGCGGGTCTCATGCTATAGTACATCATGTTCCATACTTGAATGATATGCGCGAAATAAGAGAAGATGGCATTCTTGTTTCTCCAATCGCTTTGCAGGGTCAACGAGCATCTTATAAGCACGGCGGTACGCATGTAATTTATTTCAAAGGAGAAATGCCTTGCGAACTTGATAGCAACCCGATCACATCCATTCAGCATGATACTAACTCTATTACATTAGCAGGGATCGAATGTGATTATTCCTTTTCAAACAAACCTCAATCTGGATATAGAGATTATTACGAAAAGTTCACAAGATATATTGATATTATTTCGGCTCCGGCAAAATCGAAGGATGACAATGTAACCGCTAAAACCTATCGTCGAATAATCTCGTCCGGCGATAGCGTTTTTATTTATGAAGACACCAACGCGTCAAGAGCAGGTATTTCATTCATGAACGATCTTTTTAAGGAGCAAAAAATTGGCATCATTGGACTCGGCGGTACAGGGAGCTATATTCTTGATTTGATAGCTAAAACTCCAGTCGCTGAAATTCATCTTTTTGATGGCGACGATTTCTGCCAGCATAATGCTTTCAGAGCCCCGGGAGCTGCGAAGATGTCGATTTTCCCCAAAGTAAAAAACAAGGCGCGATACTTTAAAAAAGTTTATGACGAAATGCATAAAAATATTATCGCTCATGCGTTGTTCTTGAAAAAACAAAACCAATATTTGTTGAGAGGGTTGGATTTCGTATTTGTTTGCGTCGACTCAGGAACAGCAAGACAGGTAGTGATTAGCGCTTTGCTTAAATACGGAATACGCTTTATTGATACGGGAATAGGCATTGATATATATAAGAATGAACTCTATGGAGCGGTAAGAAATACGGCTATAATTAACGGAAAAAGTAGTAGTCCGTTTAGCACTATTTTCTTTGATGATAATGCTGACGATGTGTATGCCTCCAACGTGCAAACCGCAGATTTAAACTGTTTTTGCGCCACACTCGCAGTTATAAAATGGAAAAAAATATATGGGTTTTACCAAGATCTAAACCCAAAGGACTATACCATTTATTCCCTAAATGACGGGGAACTGCATTATGAAGATTAGACGTTTCAAACACGAATTTGTACATAGAATACCGTATGAGTTGCAGGAAGGTGTAATTTATATTTGTGTCGAGTGTAGCATAGTTATGCATAAATGTGCTTGTGGCTGCGGTGAAGAAGTGGCCACCCCTCTGGGAAAAAAGCAATGGCGATTAATTTTTAATGGTGAAACGATTTCGCTGTTGCCGTCGATAGGTAATTGGAACTACAACTGTAGATCACATTATAATATTCTTGAGAATAAAGTTGAATGGGCAAGTAGCTATTCTGACTATATAGAGTTAAAAGAAACGAAAAAGAAACAAAGGTGGTGGAAAAATCTGGTACTGAAACTTAAAGATAGATGAGTGAGACGGTTAGAAAAATATGTTATTATTCCTTTATGAAAACAAGCAATACAGATAGCGGACAAGACTTATTGTCGCCTTTAAATCCTATATATAAAGTATGGAATTACATACCTAAGTATACAAAAATTCAGTTCTTTTCCGCGTTTATTATCGGCTTGCTGGTCCATTCTTACATTATGGCCAACGGCTTTATCAACCATGACAGCGTCGTAATATCAGAATACTATAGCTGGGCGCATGCTTTGTCTGGACGGTGGTTTGCCATAGTGCCTGACATGATTTCCAGCAGCTTCAGCTTGATGTGGCTGAATGGCCTTTTCGCGATAATATACATCAGTATATCAATATGCCTTATCGGCGCGTGTTTGGAAATACGTCGTACACCTTTGATACTGTTGCTTTCAGGCTTGGTAGTATCTTTCCCGGCTGCGGCAGGTTGGTTTTCTTACAGGCTGTATACGGATATTAACTTTTTCGCGGTTCTGCTTGTCTGTGTGGCAATATATTTGGCGCTGCGCTATAAATATGGGTTTTTATTTGGAGCAATACCTTTGCTCTTTTCGATCGCTATTTATCAGGCCTATATTGGATTTTTCGCGGGCATTTTTGTATTGATTCTGATAAGGGACATATTTAAAGATCAAAAGGTCAAGACTATTGTTGTACGCGGCCTTAAATATCTGTCTACACTAATAATCGGCCTTGTTGCATATGTGATCATATTGAATCTGCCGACTTATAGCGGCCTTACATCATACAAGGAAATCGATAGTTTTGGAGGCTTTACACTGCAAAGCCTTCCTGAGCGTTTTTCTTTTTCATATCAAAACTTCTTCGACGTATTTTTCCGGAATACTCTTAATATCCATCAGGACTATATGCAGAGCGGCCAGGTTTTTAAATATTTATTTGTTATCACGGCAATTGTGATATTTGTACTGCTCATATGCATAATTATCAATAAAAAGATTTATCGTGAAATACCTCGTCTGATTTTACTTTTTATTCTTATAGCCCTGCTTCCTCCGACAACAAACGCTATCGGGATTCTCTCTCCAAATAGTATCTATATACTCATGCAGTACAGCTTGGTCTTAATTTTTGTGTTTATGCTGATGATAGTCGATGTCTATATAGATTCGCCAAAAGCAGGTCTGTCTTTTGCCGGATCAAAAATCGCGTACTATTCCTCCTGGTTTGTTATGGTTTTTTGCTTTATTATCATCGTAAACTACACGATCTATACAAACGTCTTTTATTACAAAATGGAAATCGTAAACAAGCAAGGGTATGCTTTTACTTCGACCCTTGTGACAAGAATACAAAGCGAGGATTTCTACGATATAGATAAAAACATTATTTTGTATGGTGAGCTCCCCCAAAGCTACTCCCTTGGGTATTTCGAAAACATGCACGCTATACCCTTGGGCGATATTCCTAATATGTATAGTTTCCCGGCGTACTTGTTGATATATTTTGATTTGAGAAATTCGGTGTCGTTCAGCAAAGCATATCTACCGCCGGAAATCAATGACAACGAGGACGCCATGGCATACATACGAGGTATGCCGCCATACCCGTCAAGCGGTTCCATAGCAGAAGTTGAAGGTGTCATAATTGTTAAGTATTCTGACTAATGGCAGCGTCTCGGACAGAATCTCTGCTGCTAAAACTGACAAATATGCCTTAATATCTGCGATAATATGCGCTTTATTATTAATCCTGATCTTTTACAGTATCTATGTCCGCATCAGGATGTACATGCTCGGTATCTCTCTCTGGATCGACGAGGCTTGGCTGGCTGAAAGTATAGTAAACCGTACCTTTGGCGAGATGCTGACGCCGCCGCTTGTCAATATGCAAACTGCCCCGGTACTCTATCTTGTTGTAGTGAAGGCATTAACTATTGTT
>Ga0123353_10002551_pt1 | contig 22635 bp, 17 predicted proteins | sample TergutLab28metaG_3_FD_92763 | JGI IMG/M metagenome (GOLD analysis project Ga0123353, IMG submission 92763) | Labiotermes labralis P3 segment gut microbial communities from Petit-Saut dam, French Guiana - Lab288 P3 | ecosystem: Host-associated > Arthropoda: Insects > Digestive system > Gut ... | reverse complement strand
TCCGGCAATATCAAATATGTCCATTTTATGCGCTATCCATGATATAATGTCCTATGGAATACGCATTTTACTATAATTACCAAGTTTAACGCAATAGATGTTTATTGCGCTGTAGTATTAGGAACCGACCATGAATCGACGCGAATATCTCAAAATGCTTGCCGCCGCAACGATTGCGGGATTCTCGCCGCGACTGGCCAGACCGAATGACAAGTTGTTATCTTATCGGGACTGTCGCCTCACCGAACCGGAAGAGATTCTGGCCAAGGTTGCCGCGCATCGTCCGCTCCACGGGGCAAAAGTTCCTCGCGATCTCAAGCGGCGGCTCGGCGCCACCCATGTTCGCGGGAACTACCACCTGACGGACGAGCCGTTTTTGATCGAAGGAGCCAAAAAACTTCATGATTTCGGTTTCGGCGTCATGAAACTTTGGTTCGAATCGTTCCCGAACCTTTATTACTACAATTCCGATTGGAGCGGTTTGTCACGGAACAGTCGTCTGGTCGATTACGTCAAACACCCTTACCTGGTTCAAACGTTTGACTTCCCTTTTTCCACGTTTACCCTTGAAATCACTCATTTGGCCGGTGTTCGTCCCTTCGACGCCGATCATAACGATTATCGGGAATACGAAGACCAGTTTGCCGAGCTTACCGCTTATCTTTATGAAACCTATGCGGACCGTGACGTCACGTTTATTCTGCAGAACTGGGAAGGTGACTGGCTTTTTCGAGGCAACACCAACCCGACTTGGAACGAACAAATGCTCGAAGCACTTCCACGGAAAACGGAGCGTTTTATTCGTTGGTTTGCCGCAAAACAGCAAGGGGTCGAAAAAGCGAGAAACAAAGCCCTCAAAAACGGGACGCCGAAATGCCGTGTCCTACACGCGGCAGAGGTGAATCAGGTGCTTTGCCTCCTCAAAGGCGAACCGTCATTGATTGAACACGTTCTTCCGCATGTTCCGGTTGATCTTGTCTCGTGGTCATGTTACGACGGACTCGGAAATGCCGTCGACACCTGGCACGGGATCGAATTGATCAAGCATTTTATGAAGTCCAGCGGTTTTCCGGCAGAAAAAACCGTCATGATCGGTGAAATCGGTCAACCGGAAAATGAACGGAGCACGGAAGAACTGCTCGACCTTTGGGATCGAAGCATGGGAGTCTTTTTTGCGATGGATATTCCCTGGATCATCCACTGGGAATTGTATTGCAATGAACTGACCGAAGAAGCGAAGAAAAACCTCAAACCGCTGGGTTCCACCTATACCGCCGACGAACTCCGGGGTTTTTGGCTCTATCGCCCTGACGGTTCACTCAGCCATTCGGGTTCCTACTTGAAAACGTTGCTTGAACGGTCTGATCCATCATAATCGCCCTACCGGCTTCGGTATATTGCTTGAAAAAGCGTCATATCGCTTAAAATTCCGCTCTGTCGTCACAATCGTCACGACGTTCTAACTTTTGGCCTTCGTCAGAAACTGTTCCGGGAATGGAAAAAATCGTACTTCCAAAGATTTAGACTTATTTCGTGCTAACCATAATGCAATTCTTGGGCGATAGGACGAAAGGAGGAGTATTGTTTCATACAAGAACAAATATTACACAATCAACCATGAAGAGCGAGTAAGTACGACAATGGAATCCTGTTCAAAGTACAAAAAAAATCTGATGCTGGTAAAGGAGATCAGCAATAACGAGAGCAGGATGCCGGATAAAACAATGACATCTTTGAAAGGAAGATTGCCGGTTTGGCTGATAATCTTCCTGATCATGTCAGGGGTCTTGGGTTATTCAGAAACACTCCGTGCCCAGGAACTTCGTTATCAACCGATCGTCCCCCATGGCAACGTCGGAGAACTCAAGTTGCCGGAAGCCCCGAAACCAGCCGTGGGAAACACCGACATTCTCGTCACCGAACTCAAGGGAATCATTTTCGTCGACAATCAGGACCTGGTGATTTCTCCGGCTCCTTTGAAACCGGGTGTCCATATCGACAGTCCGAAGCTGGGATTGATCAAAACGGAAAAGTTTCGACGGGTCGTCAATCCTTATCTCGGAAAGCCGGTCAGCATCGCCATGCTGAATTCCCTGGCACGTGACGTGATCATGTTTTACCGGGAGAGTGATTATCCCGTGGTTGACGTCAGCATCCCGGAACAGGACGTTACCAATGGTGTCGTCTATGTCGTGGTTGTCGAGGCAAGACTCGGCAAGGCGGTCATCGAAGAAGGATGCTATTTCGATGGTTGTGTCCTTGGAAAGTACATCCACCTCAACAAAGGGCAAAGACTCTCGGAGCAGCAGCTTCTCGAAGAACTCCGCTGGCTCAATGAAAATCCGTTTCGACGCGTGAATTTGGAGCTGCGACCGGGCGACCGTTATAGTGAAACCGATGTCGTCTTCAAGGTCAAGGACCGGCGACCATTGCAGCTTTACGCCGGTTATGAAGACACCGGAACCAAACTGACCGGTCTGGAACGTCTCAATGCCGGGGCAATCTGGGGAAACGCTCTCTGGAAAGATCATACCGCGTCCTACCAGTTCACGGCCAATCCCGACTTCAAAAGTCTTGTTTCACATTCGGGAGTCTATGTGATTCCGACAAAAAACAAGAACAAGTTTATCATGTATGGGAGTTACGCAACGAACGACCCTTATGATCCGGTACTTGGCATCCAGTACGGCGGATATTATGGCGAAACAGGGTTTATCTTCGACAAAAAGCTGAAAACCCGTCATTATAACAGGAACACCTGGTACGAACACCGTGCCAGCATGGGATTCCAATACAAGAACTTGAACAGTACGCTTGATTTCGGGGTTCCAGATTTTCTGGCAAGCTATCCTTACGTCGAAGTGGGGCAGATCACGTTTGGATATCATGGACTGTTGTACCAGGAAAAAGGAATGTGGGCGTTCGGGGCCAATCTTTATGTCAGTCCCGGCGGTTTTTCCGCGAGAAACAACACTGAAATCTTCGATATCTACCGTTACGGAGCAGATGCAAGTTACTGTTACGGCAACGTTCGGGTCGAACGGTTCCACGAACTCGGAAAAGCGTTCCGCACCTACTTCAAACTCGAAGGTCAGGCGGCCAATAAAAATCTGATCGCAACCGAAATGTTCGGACTTGGCGGTTACGACAGCGTTCGCGGTTACGACACGTATTTCCTGAGCGCCGACAACGCCCTGTTGTTCACCGCGGAGCTCCAGACAGCTCCGAAATCCCTGGGACTGCATCACCGGTTCAGACTCAAGGACCCCGATGAGTTATCCGCCCTGCTGTTCTACGATCACGGGTTCGGCTGGAACAACCACACTTACGGCGGTTACTATGAATTCAAGGATACGAATTTGAACAGCGTCGGTGTCGGTTTCCGATACAAACTGAACCCGTGCTTCAATGTCCGGTTTGATTACGGTTGGCAGCTCAATCGCAATGATCTGCCGCAAGGTTATGATCCCGGACGCCGTGCCGGTCGGGCACACTTGAGTGTTTCGTTCTCAAGATAAGGTAAAATTTCCCTAAAATGATGAAAATGAAAGCTGGAAACGCTTCCGGCTTTCATTTTTTCGGTTTTTCTTTATTCTTCTTTCCAGTCGCCGAGAACGTGGAGGATGTAGTCGATGGTGCTGCGTTCGAGACGGTTTTCTCCCATGGAACGGGCAAATATCCAGGCGTTGTCGAACCCGTCGACCCAATATTCATAAACCGTATCGACGACACCAAGGGCATTATTCTTGGCGACAACCACAGACGATTCCGGGGTGTCGTAAATCTTGACCGTGTTGTTCCCGCCGTGAACCGCGCTGACGCGAACCTTGTCGAACCCTCGTACCGAAATGGAGTAACCCGCCCCGGCAAGGACACAATTGTTCTGGGAGATCGTCAAGGTATCGTTTCCTGTGGAATCCTCCAGCAAAACGGTATCATTTCCTCCATATAGGGAAATAAGATCAATCCGGGCAAAACCGTTGACTTCGGCGTATTGTGTCCCGGAGTACCGCTTCATGTTCCGCGCGTTGCCGACAAACAGATCATCCCCTTTGGTATCGGTGAAGGTCACGCTGTCTTGCCCGCCGTTGACCGAATGAACGATCAATGAGTTGAAATTGTAAATCTGGCTGCTCAATCCCAAGACGTTGAAAATCGCGTAAGTTGCGCTGATGGTCAAGGAATCGTTACCTACGGAATCATAAAGAATCGCGGTGTCGTTGCCTCCCCGTGAAGAATATGCGTAGAAAATCGAATAATTTTTGACTTCCGCGTAAAACCCATCGGAACTGATCGTGATACGGTCCGGCCGGGCAATGATTTCATCATCTCCCGGAGTGTCGTGATACCGGAAACTGTCCTTACCGCCACCGCTTTCAATGACGGCGTACTCGACTCCTGTGACATTCACTTTCCAGGAGTCGCCGCTCATGCAGATTTCGGTTCCGTCGATGTCGAGACGCTCGTTTTGACTGGTCCCGACAAGAAGAATGCGGTCGTTTCCCGCGCCGGCATCAATCGAAATGGTACCGACCTCATCGGCAAGAAAGGTATACCTTGTTCCGTTGATCGTCACGGTATGCGATGTTCCGGCGGTAAACGTGATGTCATCATCGCCGTTCGTTCCGACGATGAAAACATTCTTCCCTTCCTGGCGAACAAGATTCGTGACCTTGACGTCGGCATCGGAAATATCTTCACCGACAGATCGAATCCGGACCCAAACCGTAGAACCGGCGGTCATGTTCAGGTCGAGACGTGTCGTGTTTTGCGAAGTCGCGATCACGTTTCCCTGGGCGTCCGTCTGTTCAATGATGACGTTTTGCGATTTTATTCCGTTTGGCAAGATGATTTCCACCGTCATGATCCCTGAACGTGTCGCGGTCATGGCGTACCATGTTCCTTCCCCGGTCAGTTTCTGGTGATTGAAAATCGCTTGGTCGACGGCAACCTCTGTCGGAGTTTTGTTCTCCTCCTGGCCGACAGAATCATTTGGGGTTTCAGGGGCTGTTCCAGGATCAGGGGGCAATTCCGGTTCTTCCGGTTTCGGAACAGGTGGGTCCGGGTCCGGAACGGGATCGACAATGGGAGGATCAACAACCGGAGGATCAACCGGTTCATGGTCCCCCATCCACGCTTTGATCGTATATGCCCCGATTGTTCCGGTCGCATTGTAACCGAACGTGTATTGTTGACCGGCAACCACTTCAAACGTCACGTTCCCGGCGGAATCAACTTTGGCTCCGGGAATCTTGCTGACGTCCCAGACGCCATTCAGTCCGGGGGTGGTTTCGGCTTTGATCGTCACCGAGCCCGAATGTTCTGCGGTGAAAATGAAATAATCTTGGTCCGTTTTCGTATTGAGGAATCCTTCCAGAACAAACGTTTCGTCAAGCGAAGAGACCGGCGTGGGGTCCTTTGCGGAATCTGAAAACGTGTCTTGCGGCAAAATCGACTCAATCGCCTTTTGAATATTCAGACGTTTGTAATTTTTCCCCGTCGCCGCGTCGAAAATCGTGTCCGCCGTGTTGAACATCACGTTGTAGATGTCGTTTTGATTGACGTTTGTTTTGCCGACAAGCTGGAACGCCTGACGAATCAGGGTGCTTGCCGCCGCAACGTATGGCGAGGCCATGCTGGTTCCCGACATCGTGGCGTAATCATCGGCGATGCCGTTTTTGTTGCCCGCATAATCCGGAACGGTGCTTTTGATGTTTTGTCCGGGGGCGACAATGATGCTTTCGTTCCGCTGCGAAAAATAGCTGAGCGAACCTGTCGTGTCGCAAGCTCCCACGGCGACGACATATTCACTGTTTGCCAGACAATTGATCTGATCAGGACGTGTTGTGAATGAATTTCCCGCGGCGACGGAAATGAAGATTCCATCGTCGTAGAGAACCTTCAGACTCGCGTTGAGCATCTCCGTGACACCGGGATTGTCTTCCTGAAAACCAATGGAAAGATTGATCGTGGTGATCGGATTCGCAAATGCGTCTTTATTCTGATGGACCCATTGCAGGGCCATGTTGAGCCATTCAAAACTGCTGTCCCCGTCGTTGTCGAACACCCGAAGCACAACGAGATCGACGCCGGGAGCAACGCCGGGATAAAGCGTGCTTGAAGAGGCAATGATTCCGGCGACATGGGTTCCGTGGGAACCGGCATTCGGCGCGTCATAAGGATCGTTGTCGTTTTCCGCGAAGTCATAACCGCCGACAATCCGGTAACCGTCGCCGAAACCACCGCCAAGAGCTTCGTGGTCATAGGCGACACCGCTGTCGATGATCACGACGGTCTGTCCCGAGCCGTTCAGTCCGTAAAGGTTCTTGACGGCATCAAGTCCTGTCATGTTGTTGTATTTTTGCTGCGTATTCGAAGAAGGGCTGATCAGGGCCAACGTCTCAATACCGTCGTGTCGCTGCTCCTCGGGCTGCTGCACGACATCGTTGTCACTCATGTTACTCGTTTTGTCAAACGTTGCAACACTCGCAAGCGGATTGGTCGAGAAGTTGATACGGTCTTCCATGACTTCAAACTGACAGTGACGTTTCAGTGTCGGTTTTTGTGTGTTGCCTCTTTTCATCATGACTTGATCCTCTCCAAAATCATGTTCTCCTTAACACGTCAAAGTTTTCTCACCCTTAGGTCTTCATGGATACGTTATTCATGGATGTTTTTACCTGGTGAAATTCTTTCAGGCGCGAAAGTATTTTCTGTAAGCGTAGCTTTTACCACGTTTCAAGGGTAAAAATGACCATGAAAAAATGAAAATATTTTGACATTGAATCCGTTGCCCAACATGTGCGAAATGGTTATGTTTTTTTCCGGCAACGAACGTCGTTTTCAGGCATCATCCAAAGAAAAAAGCAATCCCACGTTGTTTAACAATGTTTGGAATGTTTGGCGTGAAACCGTGTCCTAGCGAAATCGGATTTTGAAGAAAAAACCGTGTCACGACAGTTTCTCTCAAGAAGCATCCTTGCTTCTTTACGAAACCTTGAAATCTTTCTTAAAGATTTTCCCTATCACAAACGATAGATACCGTAGCCGGTATGGGCACTAGCCTTTCGGCCTCGCACAAACGCCCTGCGATGCAGGGCTTTACGTGTCCAGCTTCAGGATTTTCTAACCGGCTTGAGTATAGAGTAGAATAGCAGCTCATCGAACAAAATTTTCCTTCATTGTGTTCGATTCACAAACAATCCTCTTCTGACATCATTTCTCCGAACATCCTTTTTCGGTTTCAGTTCTCTCGGCGAACTTGGGTATCCTCCTGACAACCCATGCCGTCCCCTCAACTGAAGCGGCCAATGTAATGGATTTGAAAAAAAAGATCAAGAGCAATTTTTTAAAAGACAAAGTTGTTATTTTGCATATTTTTTTCATTTTGTCATTCCGCTTTTGATTTTGAAACCGGGAACAGCCAATTTTGGAGCCGGGAACGGGCCAAGTTGTCGGATTCACCACTTTTTACAGGACCTTGGCCGTGGGAAGACGTGTTGCCACGGCTCAAATTGTCACGACTCAAATTCGTCTTGGAAGAAAATCAAAATTTTGCTATGATACCAAAGGTAAGAGGTAAAAGGGCGGTCTTCTTCACCCTTTTTCTTTCTTTCCCTTGTCGTAACAGAGGCTCAACGCATCAAGGATGATGTTTTCAAACCGGATCATTCAAACAAGGAGGTATTTCCTGGAATGAGTCAAGTCACTGATGAAATCAGAGTGCATATTCGATGGATGGTCAGGCGTGATATGACGGAAGTCCTCGAAATCGAACGTGAAAGTTTCGAGTTTCCCTGGACGGAAGAAGAGTTCACCCATTCGTTGCGTCAACGCAATTGTATTGGAATGGTGGCCGAACACCGGGGAGAAGTGGTCGGTTTTGTGATTTATGAACTCGGTAAAAATAAAATTCAATTGATCAATCTTGCCGTTGCGAGTCGTTATCGACGACAGGGTGTGGGAACTCAATTGACCGCCAAACTGATCGGAAAGCTCAGTTATCAGCACAGAAATCGAATCACCTTTGAGATTCGGGAAACCAATCTCGGGGCGCAGCTCTTTTTCCGGACGATCGGTTTTCGCGCAACTCAAGTGCTGCACAACTATTATGAGGAGATGAACGAAGACGCCTATTTGATGCAATACCGTTATGTTGCGGAAGATTATGAAAATATTTCAAATTTGTTCAAAAATCGAATTGCCCGGCGTCTTGCAGGTTGAAACAGATCAATGAGAGATATAGAGAAATCATGTAACATCAATTCGGAAAGTGACGTCCTTCTTTTGGAAAGATGATTCCCATTTCGGGACGTCATTTTCAACAAGGTCGCTTTTTCAGCAATGTCGCTTGAAAAGCAATTGGTTGTTGTACAAGATTTAGGCAGCATCCGGGGCGTAATTCCCGCTGCAATGATTTTAACATGAAATCTCTCATCCGTTTTTATTTACGTTGGAAAATTCAAACATGTCTTGACGAAGGTCAGACTCCCGGCCGTTTTCTCTTATGGTGGATTGAACACGACAGCCCGACCCGCCATTATTATCAGCAAATTAAACAGTTGGACCTGTTTTTGCGCGAGGAGGCGGATATTTTTGAATGGCGAACGATTCCGTCCACTCTCCCGCTTGTCCCGGCTCGCCGGTTTCCAAGCCCCAGAACATCCCGAACTCATTTACTGTATTGGTGTTCGGTCGCGGCATTGTTTTTGTTCATCGTTTTCTCAGGCGCCCCTTTGCTGTTACGAAATTCCGGCGAAAACGTGACCGCCGTCATTCCGGTTTCCCATATTTCGGCCTCTCGTGTTTCGGCTCCCCATTCCGAAGACTGGCCGCTTGCCGAACTGATCAATCCTTCGATGGAACCACTTCGCGCCACGTATGAAGTCGGAAAAGAAATGATCGGGAAGCCGTTGGGAGATTTAGGAATTTCGGTCTTTATTCAAGTGGCAGGTAACTTTTCTTCCTCGGGTGGTCTTACTGAACCTTCCCGGTCTGAAGAAGAGACGCTTTGAGGAAAACCATCACGAAAAACCATCATTTGCGGGAAAACTATTCTTCCCGGCGGTCTTGTGGCGGAGAATCAGGGGACGGTGGTTTGATCAGCCCAAGTTGTTCCATCCGTCTGTAGAGTCGTGGACGGTTCATTCCGAGGAGTCTTGCGGCTTCCGCTTTGTTTCCCCGTGCCGACTTGAGAGCCCGTCGAACCAGTTCCGTCTCAATTTTCCTGAGGTATTTTTCCAAGTCGATCTTCTTTTTCCTGGTTTTCACCGTTCTGGCCTGTTGGGCGTGATGCAACCGGGACGGAATATCCATGACCCGGACAAGCGTTTCCCGAGCCGCAGCATGGGCTTCCGTCACGACATCGATCAACTCATCAATGTTTTCCGGCCATTGATAAAAAAGCAAAAGGTCCATCGCGTCGGGCGAGAATCCGTTCTTTTGGACTTTCCCTTGGGCGTTTTGCTGTTCCAAAAACCATTGGGCAAGGATCGGAATGTCGGACCGTCTTTGCGCAAGTGTCGGAATTTTGATCGTGATGACCCCCAAATGATGGGGTAATTCCCGGAGTTTTTCCCAATGGTGCGGCTCGACCGATGACGTCCCGATCATCCGCATGTTTTCTTCGGAATTCGTCAATAACGACAGAAGAATCGGCTCCAATTCCGGAGCAATCCTGTCAATATTGGTCAGCAAAAGGGTATTGCGTTTGGTGTTGCCCGTTCGTTCGTAACGCTGGCGAAAGGCGCGGATGGTCGACTCGATCAATTCGGCGGAAAGCATCTGACAATCGACGGGAATCACCCCCCCTGCATTTTCGCCATCTCTCCCAAAATGAATGGCGTTGGCCAACGACTCCTTGCCGACTCCTGAAGCCCCAAGAATCAGCACGGGCGCCGAACAGGAAGCGGCAAGACGAGCCTGTTCTCGAGCCAAGGCGATTTCCGGGTTGTGTCCGAGGAAACGTTCCAGGCGATATTGTCCGGCCTGATAACGATGAAGCATGAAAAGAAGTCGGTGCAACTCGCTTGCCCTGACGGTTGCAGAATCTTCCCGGGAATTTTCCGCAAAAAATCGGGCGGCTTCCTCCTCGGAAAGATCGTTGGGACCAAGAAAAACAAGCGTTCCAAACGTTTGGGCCGCAAGCGGAATGGGGTAAAACTCCGCTTTTCGAAGATGCACGACCTTCACAGCATCCAGAGAAAGGATTCTTTGGGTCCGTTTTCCCAAAAGGACCTCGGCGGGAGGGGCAAGGGCGGCTGCAATGATCTCGTGGTGAAGTCGCGAAGGGGACGTATGGTAACGGCAGACCTGTCCGAGCAGTTTCTGCTCCTCACAGCCGGTCAGCTCCAACAGCGAAGGATTGAAATACACAAGCGTCTGATTTTCATCCAATACGTAAACCGGGGAAACGCTTTCCCGCAAAAGACGTGAAATCGGACTACCGGAAATATGTTTGGCCATGACTGTCACAAAAAACAGCCGTGCCGCCAACATGGCTGTCTGTAAAAAATAGAGAAACAAGGAAAAGTCTACCGAGGCCGATTTGGTTGACTCAAAAAAACTTCGGTGGACCCAAAAAAATCAAGCAAAAAACTCAAAAATGACTTCAAAAGGAAAACTCCATCGTCGGCCATTGTCATCATAAATGATTTGGTGACAAAGTACAAGGTTTTTCGCAAAAAATCGATGTTGCCCGTTTCACACGTTCCCGTTATACTCAAGCCGGTGCCCATATCGGCTCCGGTAGAATACGGATTCTTGTTCCATCATAAACTAATGGACGTTACTATGTGGATCAACGGCCTTTCCGCTCAATCACGGAAGAAACTCCTTGGAAGAGGTGTCGTGGGACTGTTTTGTCTGTTTCTGGTCGTCTTCCTCCTTCTTCTGGCGGCTCGTCAAACACCGAAATTTTACCGACGGTGGGAAAACGTTGCGCAGGAAAAAAAAGTCGAACTGAATGACTCTTTTGTCCAAAAAACGTTGGACCTTTACTCCCATTTTGAGACCCGAAGTGAACCGTGGAACTTTTACTTTACGGATGAGGAACTCAACGGCTGGTTATCGGTCGGGGCCGTGAAAAGTACACCGGAATTGTTTTCCGAGGAGTTTCATTCACCGCGAATCGCAATCCGTGGCAATGTCATCGAACTTGCCGCCCATGTTCGGTATGGAATTTTTCGAGGCGTCCTTCACGTCAAGGGAACCCTTCTCCTTCACGAGCCGAACTCTTTGATTCTCCGGTTGCGTTCCGTAAAAATCGGAATCTATCCCCTGGATCGCAATATCGCGGTCGGTATTCTGGAGAACCTGCTCGAACAAAACAAAATTCCTTTCAAGCGAATCAATGATAATGGAGATATTGCCGTCAAAATGTTGCTTGACTTTTCCGAGAAAAACGGAAAGAAAATTTTTATCGACTCCATTAAAACCGACACCGGATGTTGTCTGGTGCAAGGAACCATGCAAATATGAACCGACGGCTTGTTTTGTTCGACCTGTTTTTGCTTGGCGTCTTTTTGTTTGGCGTCGTGATTTGGCAAACCGGAACGGCGCCGGCGCAAACGGAAACCATCGCGGAGAATTTCACGTTTCCTTATCAAGGGGAAACTTGGACACTCATCATGCCGACGGACCGAATCACCTCCGAGTTGAGCTTCAGAATGGCGAAAAAAGGAGTCGTGTTCCGTTGTTCCTTCGGTCGCGAGTCCGACATCAATGAAGACAACTGGCCGGACGGATGGATTCGTCATGAAGGGGTCGGTTTTCCGAAGTATTACCATGAGGAAATGGAAATCGTCAAACAAAGAACCCTCATGGGCAATCAGTTTTTCCGAATCCGTGTTCGACGGGGAAGCGCCGCGGTCTTTTCACCGCGAATTCCTGCTCTGCAAGGGATGACCTACTCCGCAAGCGTCTACTCATTCGCCAATCAACTGATCAATGATAAGGTTTTCATTTCGCTTTCACTCCTTGATTCCGAAGGCAAGGTCATCAAAACCGCTTTTTCCGAACCGGTTGGAAACACGGAAGGCTGGTATCAACTGAACACGTCTTCGATCGTTGCCGATTCGCCCGCGGCATCCAGTGTTGCCCTGGGGCTGCATGTTCAGGCCGGTGAACGACAAGACTTGCAAGGACTCGTCGGATTCGCCCAGGTGATGATCAAGGAGCTCCCGACGGTTCGTTTCGATACGGCCCGTCCCTGGAATCTGTTTCCCGGGGAGACATCTCCGGTCGTCAGTGGTTCCGTTTCCATGGTTTCTCCGACCGGGGAACCGGCAATACTGACTTTGCTGGACCCGTTCGACAAGGAACTCGCAAAACAAGCATTTCCAGTCGCGACAACCGGAAGTTCCCGCAAACAACAGTCACTGCTCCCTTCGGCGCAAGAAAAAAAATCGCCGCCGCCTGCTACTGAAAGCGGTGACACGTTGCCCGAAGTGATCACCGTTCCTTTTTCCTGGCAACCTCCGATCGACTCTCCGGGGTTTTATCGGATTCGTGTTTTTGTGCCATCAATTCTTCCCGCCTCCGGAAATGTTCCGACGGATGCCCATGGTGAAACAACATTTGTGTTTTTGGCACCATTGAAAAAAGAAGGACGTGGTTCGTTCGGCTGGACATTGCCAAACCATCTCGACGTCGACGACCTCAAACAACTGAAACCGCTTCTGGAGCAGGCCGGACTTTTTCGAGTGAAGGTTCCCGTCAGGCTCCCGGAGGACGCGGCAACCGCCAAATGGTCGGAAATGGTTGAGTTTTTTAGTTGGCTTGCCAAACAAGGAATCACGCCCGTGGGATTGTTGAGCGATTTTCCCCAAAAATCGGGAAAAATGGAAAGTATGGGAAATACTGGAAAAAACAGGATGAATTCTGAGCCGGTTGCTTATATTTTGTCCCAGCCGCTTGACGTTTGGTTCCCGCCGGTGGAGATGACCATGCTTCGTCTTGGAATGCTCGTTCCCGACTGGCAATTCGGAAGTGATCATGACCGGTCCATGCAATCCATCATCGCTTTGGACCAGTGGATCAAAGACGTCAAAGCCAAACTCGACGAAAAAGGGCTTAACGTTGCTTTTGGTTTTCCCTGGGATTGGGTTTATCAATTTCCCGTGATGCCCAGCACCCGTGAAAATCCACGTTGGGGGTTCCTTGCCCTTGGAAACGACTTCTCTTTGACCGAAGAGGATTTGGAGTATTATTTGGGGGCAACCCGGGACCAGCCGGTTCGCCGTTTCGTGACGCTTGAGCCGCTTGACGTGGAGCGGTATCCCCTGAAAGAACGGATTCGTGATCTTGTCTTGCGGATGGTCACGGCGGAAAATCATGGGGCCGAAGGAGTATTTCTCTCCCCGCCGCTTCAGGAGAGCAAGGGGGGTTTTCGGGAAGATAGGACCCCCATGGAACTTTTTCTCCCGTGGCGCACCACGGCAATCCTGACAGGCGGAAAACAGTTGACGCCATCCATCGGACTGCCCAAAAGCAGCCGCAATTTCTGTTACCGGAACAAAGACGAGTCCGCCGACATTTTCATGCTCTGGAATGATGGGCCGACACGAGAAATTCTCAATTTCGGCAAAAACGCAACAATCATCGACCTTTGGGGAAAGGAATCTCCGATGGTCCTTGTTGACTTCCAACAGTCGGTCGATGTCGGGCCTCTTCCGGTTTTTGTCGTGGGGGCGGATCCTCGAATCAGCAAAATTCGCCAGAACTGTCGTTTGGAAGGAACCGTCATTCCGGGTACTTACGACCAGAAGCATCCCAACAAAATCATTTTGAACAATCCGTTTTCCGAGGCTTTATCCGGCACCATGGAGTTTGTCCCGCCGGAAGGAGTTCTCGTGGACCCTCCGGTGGTTCCGTTCACCCTTGCTCCCGGAGAAACCCTGGAAAAACAATTGGCATTGACACTCACTCCCGTGGCGATGAGTGGGGACGCAATTTTTCAGACGAAAATCTCACTTGAAGGCCCGGACCATTCCGTTTTTGGCGTTTATCAGGAAATCTTCATCGGGATCACTGATCTTTCCATTGAGCTGAGTACGCGAATCAATCATTTCGGTCAACTTGAGGTTCACCAGGCATTCATCAACAACAGTTCTGAAATCGTGAATTTTTCCAGCACGCTCTACACGCCGGACCGTCCGATCCAGAAAATTATCATCAGTCGCATGGGTTTTGGACGCCGTGATCATACCTACATTGTTGAAAATGGTGCCGAATTGATCGGAAAACCCATCCGGATCGTCGCCAGAGAAATCAACGGAAAACGTGCCCTGAAATACCAGATCATGGTCAGGGAATAGGTGGCTAGTGGCTAGTGACTAGAAAATATCCTCTCCCCTCTAACCACTAGCCACTACTCTGCGATATAATACGGGAGGTCGTTGTTTTTTCCCGGTTGATTCGGATGATTCGGACAGTAGAAAATATGCCAACAATTCGTCAGCTTCCTGTAAGCATGGTTAATAAAATCGCTGCCGGCGAGGTGATTGAGCGGCCGGCCAGTGTCGTCAAGGAGCTTGTCGAGAATGCCATTGACGCCGGAGCAACACGGATCGATATTTCCATCGACAAAGGAGGGACGGAGCTGGTTCGGATTGCCGACAACGGTTGTGGGATTGCCGCCGATCAATTGCGACTGGCTCTTTCCAGTCACGCGACAAGCAAAATCGCCGACACCGAGGACCTGTTCCGAATCCATACCTTCGGATTTCGCGGTGAAGCCTTGGCGTCGGTCGCGGAAATCAGTCAAATGATTCTCCGGAGCAGGGCCGCGGACTCGTCGGAAGGCGCCGAAATCCGAAGTGACGGCGGAACATTCAGCGACATTGTTCCGTGCGGACATCCGATCGGGACATCACTGGAAATCCGCAATCTCTTCTTCAACACGCCTGTCCGGAGGAAATATTTAAGGTCCAATCAAACGGAACTGGGACACGTCACGGAAACGTTTCTCCGACTTGCCATTGGGCAACCGCAAATTCACTTTACGCTGAAACACAACGACCGGCTTATTCATGATCTTCCGCCGACGGGAAACCCAGCGGAGCGAATCGGCAAACTTTTCGGTCGTGAACTCCTCCGGGGGTTGATTCACGTGGAAAGTCTTGACGGCGAGGTTGCGGTTCACGGTTATGTCGGACATCCGAACCATTCCAGAGCAAACAACCGGATGCAGTATTTTTTTCTCAACGGCAGGTTCATCAAAGATCGGGCTTTGCAGCACGCCCTGTCCGAGGCGTATCGCGGCTTGCTCACCACCGGACGTTTTCCGATCGCGTTCTTGAACGTGAGCCTTTCCCCCGACCAATTTGACGTTAACGTGCATCCGACAAAACTGGAGGTTCGGTTTCTCGATTCGAGCAAGGTCTACAGCCGGTTTCTTTCGGCCATCCGCGATCGTTTCCAGACGGCCGACCTGAAGTCTCATCCGTTTCCGAGAGCTGATTTTCCGGACAGTTTGGACCCTGTTTCGGCAATGGACGGCGACGTGGCGGAAAAACTTCGCCAACAAGTGATCGACTGGTCGAAAAATACGAAAACCGAGACGTCTTATGAGAGACCGGCTCGTGATTTCTCCGGGGATTCCGAACTCCGAATGTATCCGCTGAACCGGGAACGAAAACCGGACGACAACCGATCATGGGACAACAGTCGGTCAGGGCGGACGTTTGAATCGCGGGAAATCCTCAGGGAAATGTCCTCGGGAATGATGGAAACGTCCTCTGAAATGGAAACGTCCTACGGAAAGTTCCCGGCGTTTGAAACGATGCAAACATCTCCTGCCGTGACGAAGGTGATTCAAATCCACCGGCGGTATCTCGTCACAGAAACGGAGACCGGACTTGCCATTATTGATCAACATGCCCTGCATGAGCGGATTCTTTACGAGAAACTTAAGACCCGAATGGCCGCGGGAACTGTCGAATCGCAACAACTCCTGGTTCCTCATCCGGTTGATCTTTTACCCAATGAAGCGGCTTGCGTCCTGGAAAACCGGGAACTCCTGGCACAGCTTGGTTTGCTTCTGGAACCTTTCGGCGGCAGCACGGTTTTGGTGACCGGCTATCCGGCCATTTTTCCGAATGCAGAACCCGTTGAACTTCTTCAGACGCTTCTTACCCCGCTTCTTGCTGCGGGCAAAAAACCGGACCATAATGACTTGCTCGAAGAATTGATGCACCAAATGGCATGCAAAGCGGCAATCAAAGCAGGGGATAAACTCCGTCCCGATGTCATGGCCGAGCTGCTTGAAATGGCTCAAGCCGAGGTGACGTCGCATCACTGTCCTCATGGGCGTCCCTCGACACTTGTCTTCACCTGCCCGGAACTCGATAAAATGTTCAAACGTCTTTGATCGTGTCGATTTTTCCCGGGTTCACGTCCTTTGTTTTCTTCATTTCCAGACGCATTATGCCCCAAAGGATGAAAACACTCAAAAACCGGAACAAGGCACTCAAGAGAAAACTCAATTCCGACCAGCTCCACTTTTCGTGGATTCCCGGGATGAAAAACGTGGTTGTCCGAAAGAGATCGAACAAAGCTCCACCCCCGATGGTTGCCAGGGCCAACACCGCGGTGGTCACGGCGAAGTAAAACGCCAGATAGGCCGTTCGTTCCTCCCGGGGAGTCAGGGCAAGAGAAAGATTCGAGATTCCGATGTTGACGCCGACCCAGAAAATCCAAACGATCCACGCCCCGACAATCCACCACGGTTGTGATTTCGTTGCGAAAAAGTAAAAAATCGAGCCGCTTGAGACAATCGCCATGCAGATCATCATGACCGGAGCATTGCCGAAACAATCAATCAGTTTGCCTGTTCGCGGACTGATGATGAATTGTCCGAATCTGTTCGCGTTGATCAGGAAAAGTACAAGAAGAAATGGGGGAATCATCCCGAAAACAAGAGGGGGAAAGAGTTCCTTGTTGGCGATGGTTTGAGGGGATTGTGTCAGACCGTTGGCAATATTGATCCAACAGCCGAAAAAGCAAAACAGCAGGAACCGGCGGTTCGTCATCGGGAGGAATATCTGCCGAAGTCGTTTTTTCAGGTTGAAATCGCTCTTTTTCCAGGGAACTTCCGGCACCGTGATCAGCGGGACAGCCGAAAGCACAAGAAGAACAGCGCCGCTCAGTGCCGGGACCAAATACTGTTCCCATTGGGCAAGATTTGTGGTGTTCAGGAAAAACATGTATTGCGTGACAAGGATGATGCCAAGAATTTGGCCCAAAAGCAGCCACCGTTCCCGAACGGCAATGAAGCGACCGCGAATTTGCGCCGGAACAAGATCACCGAACCATGACCAAAACGCCGTTGTCGCAAGATATTCCAAAAGGTGATAGATGCACCAGATCGACACGATGGCCACAATTGAAACGGAAACCGAATGAAATTCCATGAGAAGCGGAACAAGCAACGGAATCCCGCCGAGCAGCATCGGCGCGATCAGGTACAAAATGACGCAAAACCATTTTCGGGTGCCGAAATGGTCGATCAGGAACGGGGCACTCATCCGAAACAAACCGGCAAGTCGTGGGGCGGCGATGATCCAGGCAACAGGAAGTCCGATTTTCTGAAAATCCCGGGTTCCGCAAATGTCCATCAGCAGAAATGTCACCAACGTCGACCCGAGCAGGCCGTTTCCGATGCCCCAAAAAAATCCGTTCCGGTACGCGGCAATATGTGTCGATTTTTTGGAAAAGATCAAGTTTTTTCGATACATGATAAGTTATATTGCCTGTATCTGCTATCGACAGGGATGGTCTTCTTGTCGAGGTATATCCCGCTTTTGAAGCATCGGCCGGATTTGCAACCGATGAACCGATGCTTCAAAATGCAAAAGGATTGATCAGGCACTCTTTTGAATGCGGCTGGGAAGCGTGATGATCTGTTTGCGACCGGCGACAACGTCTTCGGTGATTTCATACCGTGATCCTTGCGGCAGGTCGGGAAGCTCATACATGACATCCAGCATGATCGCCTCGACGATGGACCGCAATCCACGTGCCCCGGTTCGTTTTTCGGAGGCTTTTCTCGCGATTGCGCGAAGTGCGTCTTCCGTGAACTCCAGTTCGGCGTCTTCCATGCGGAAAAGTTTCTGATATTGGCGAACCAAGGCGTTTTTCGGTTCGCGCAGCACCAAGATCAGGGCCTCTTCGTCCAGTGGATCAAGTGTCGAGAGAACCGGGAGTCGTCCCAGGAGTTCCGGGATCAATCCAAACTCAAGGATGTCATCGGAAACAACATGCGAGAGATACGCCCCCTCGGAAAATTTGACTTCCGTTCCGGGAAGGTTGTTGAAACCGATCGTTTTCTTGCCCAACCGACGACCGACAATGTCCTCGATTCCGACAAACGTTCCGCCACAGATGAAAAGAATGTTTGTCGTGTCGATTTGGATGTACTGCTGTTCCGGATGCTTGCGTCCCCCTTGCGGCGGGACATTGGCGATGGTCCCCTCAAGCATTTTCAAGAGCGCCTGCTGGACACCTTCGCCGGAAACATCCCGAGTGATCGAGACGTTTTGACTTGTTTTGCCGATTTTATCGATTTCATCGATATAAATGATCCCGTGTTGCGCGGCTTCGATGTCGAAGTCCGCGGCGTGAAGGAGCTTCAGGAGCAAATTCTCGACGTCTTCACCGACATAACCGGCTTCGGTCAGGGTTGTCGCGTCACCGATGGCGAACGGGACATCCAATATTTTGGCAAGTGTCTGGGCAAGGAGGGTTTTTCCGGACCCTGTCGGCCCGATGAGCATGATATTCGACTTGTCGAGGACGACATCGTCCGTTTCGGCACGGGAAATCAGGCGTTTATAATGATTATGCACCGCAACGGCGAGAACCTTTTTCGCCTGAATCTGTCCGACGACATACTGGTCGAGTTTGGCGACAATTTCCTTGGGCGTCGGTATATCGGTCAACGAAGAACCATTGTTTCCCCGTTTGCGACGCTCCTGATTGAGAATGGATTGGCAAAGGTCGATACATTCACCGCAAATGTAAACGTCACCGGGGCCTTCGACGAGCGGGCCGACATCCCGATAACTTTTGCGGCAAAATGAACAAAACGCGTTTTTACGATTCGTGTTCGTTCGGCGATCCGAGCTGAAATCGCGTCCGGAGGGCATAAATTTCGTCCCTTTCACTTTGGCTTGATCGAAATCCGTTACTTGATACAAGTAACGTCCATTTCAAGACATCGTTCGACGGCCGCTCTTCCCTAAAGTTGGCCTTATATTCGTCCCTGTCAAAATAGAACATCTAAGTTCATTAGAATATCCAAATTGATTCAACGATCGATGACTTCTTCTTTATCTTTAAATTCAATAAACAATAGCCCTGAGAAAATAAAACTCATTGATTGTCGGAATCGACATTTCGGTTTGAACTTCTTTGGTGAACTTCATTCCGGTTGAGTGTTCGTTTTAATTACGACAAAACGACCCCTTGGGTTCTTTGTGAAGGAAAAAAAATCAAAAATAAATTTTTTCTCAAGAGTCTCTTTTCTGTCGTCATCTTTTGAGGCGTTTGTCGTTTGGTGAAAACTGTGTCTTGATTTGACGCGACTTTTCCTGTTTTTCCCGATCCACTTCAGCGATGATTTTTTCCGATAATTCCTTGCAAACCCACTGGTATTCCTCTTCGGAAAGTTCTCCTTCATCCCGGGCTTCACGAAACTGTCGGAGCATTTCCTGCAATGACGCCCCTTCGTCATATTTCCCTTGCCTGATGCGTCCGAGAATATAATAGGCAAAGTAACTGAAGACGACCGCCGCGCCGACCTGGAGAACCAGAATGACAATATCACTTGTGTTCACGACAGAGAAATCCACGGCAAAGAGATGATGAACGTCAGAAAGACGACACGGTGTCCCTGCCGCGAATATCAGCGAGAATAACATCCAGGAAACGTTCATAACCATAGTTCTTTGTACAAAAAATATTCAAGTGAAATCAAACCATTTCCATTTATGCTCAAGCCGGTTCCGGTACATTGTAACTTATTCGGTCCAAAAGAGACAGGGCTTCGTATATTTCAACACTATCCCTTGCTATCCCTTTCTTTCGTTTTTTTTGCAACAAACGGCAAAGTCACTGTAATTCGTTTTCTTTCCCGGAGGGGTCTTTTCCGAAATTTTTTTCATCCGGCACGGAAAAAACTTGGGATGGTCGATAAATTTTGAAAATTGTTGTCTCTCAAAATTCAGAATTTGATGATTTTTCGTTGGCGAAAATGTTGTGGCGATTATTTGGAATGAACCGGATGATGATAGGGCTTGTTGCAAGTGCCGTTGCGTTTGGTATTCCGCAACCTCTTTTTTCACAACAATTTCAGTCTTTCCAGCAGTTTCCTTCCCCGCAATATCAAGTCGTTAAAAAGGGGTTTGCAACACGACAGAACCAATTTCCGGTCCCGTTTGAAATGGCCGCATCTCTACGTTCAAGCGTCAAAGAGATCGAGTTGGTTTATTCCGTGGATCAGGGGGTACATTGGTATTCGTACCAAAAAATATCTCCCGACCAAAAGAAATTCCAATTCCACGCGCAAAAAGACGGGGAATATTGGTTTGTTTTTCGATTGATCAATCCCCAAGGGGAGGCAAAACTTGCGCAAACCGAGGTGCCAAGTATTCGGGTATTGGTCGACACTCAGCCCCCCAGTCTCCAGATTTCCGCAAAAAAAGGGGAAAACGGTGAAGTTGCCATCGACTGGAGTATCGACGATACAGCCCTCAGTTCGGATGCACCGGAAGTCTATCTCAGTTATGATTTGAATGTCACCTGGATTCGTCTGGCGGTCGACCCCACGAAAATCACGAAAAATGAGACCCAACGGTCCGGAAAAACCATTTTTCATCCTCCCACGGGAACAAAAACCATTGATATTCGTTGTGAAATCGGTGATACCGCGGGAAACAGGGAAATCAAGACAATAAAACTTGATTACACCGGTCGTTCGGAGGACGTTTCGTCTGTTTCCCAAGGAGAAGATTCGACAAAGTTGTCCGCTCCTGTTGTTCCGCCACGTCCGACTTTGAAAAAAGACGCCGATTTTTCAAAATCTTCAACATCTTCAAAATCTGACGATTCCGGAAAAGGGGTGCTTGCAGATTTTTCCATTGGAACCGAACTTGCCCCTCCTCAAAACGCGGAGTCACTCCCTCGTTATGCTTCCAACATGGAATTGAAGACGAATCAGAAAACAGAACAAAAACCGCCCACGGAATTCACGGACTTCGAACTTCCGCCTCTGGAGCTTATCAACAATCAGGAACTTACCAACAATGCAGACAAAAAACCACCGGTTCACAACGCGACACCAACAACCGCAGGTCCGGTGGAAGTGAAAATCAATGATCAGGCATCATTGGCACCAAAATCGGAACCAACGCCATCCACGGCCCTCAAATTGCCGGACGCTCAACCTACACAACAACAAGAGCCTGTTTTTCCGGGAAAAATCACACTTATTTCGCTCAAGGAATCAACAACGCCTCAATTGGTGGTCCGTTGGTTTATCGGTGCTGAAACATTGAAGGAGAGTAAAGTCGATCTTTATCGTTCCACAAACAGGCTTGGCCCTTGGAAGCCGGTCATTTTCGATCTGAACAATACCGGCGAATATCTTTGGAACATCACGGAAGAGGAATTTGCTCCATTCTATCTCCGACTCGACCTCCGCAGCAGTCAAGGGCTATACACCGATTTCACAACACGTGAAATCAACATTCTCACGGCCGTAAAACCCAAGTAATCGTCGCTTCTATATTGGCCCCATTATTTCATGAGTGGTTTGCCGACGTTCCATGCTTTTGCGAGTTTTTTGCCGATGCCGTAGTAACTTCGTGAGCCGAAATCGAACAGGATCGGCAGCACTTTTTCGATGTCCGGAATTTGCCCTGTTGCGTCGAGGCAATCTTCATCGACCTTGACGTCACGTATTTCGCCGATCATGACGGTATGGGAACCGAGTGTGAAATTCTGCGTGAGCGAACATTCGAGAATCACCGGACACTCGGCGATATACGGGGCGTCCACTTTTTCCGCCTTGACCGCCGTGAAACCGCACGCCGCGAACTTGTCGAAACTGCGACCGGAGGCCATGCCGGCAAAATCGGTCTCGGCCACCATTTTTTCCGAGGGAATACCGATCGTGAATGCTTTTTTTGCAAGCAACGCATCATGTGTCCATCGCGGCGGCTGAACGGCCACCATCAGACTGACCGGATTGGACGCACAAATCCCGCCCCAGGCCGCGGTCATAAAATTCGGCCTGCCATTTGTGTCATACGTTGTCACCAGCAAGGCAGGTTCCGGATACAACAGCGGCAACGCCCCCAACGAACGTTTGGTTTTGACAGTCATGAGAAACTCCTTTATCAATGAACATGAGTGAAATGATTTGTCCCAAGTTCATTCCAACTATAGCAGAATCCCATGGATTTTCCAGACGCCGGAATCATGTTGCACCCTTTTTCGATCTTGTTTCGTATTAGAGCGTATCAGGAGTTTGTCTGGAGTGGTAAATTCTTTCGGTATCCGGCGTGTTTGCAGTAATTTTGGCATTCTTGTGGCGAGAAAACGTCGCAGAGTTCGCCGAGTTTGTGCCAAAGTTCT
>Ga0123353_10002550_pt1 | contig 22638 bp, 15 predicted proteins | sample TergutLab28metaG_3_FD_92763 | JGI IMG/M metagenome (GOLD analysis project Ga0123353, IMG submission 92763) | Labiotermes labralis P3 segment gut microbial communities from Petit-Saut dam, French Guiana - Lab288 P3 | ecosystem: Host-associated > Arthropoda: Insects > Digestive system > Gut ... | reverse complement strand
GCTTTCCGCACGTTCACCCATGAACACCCGGTAACGTTCAAGGGCGGCGGCATAGCTTTCCCGGTCGGTTTTGCATCGGCCTTTACCGAAGTAATGGGTTTCGCCGTCAATTACCTTTTTCCACCGCTTCCTGCTGGCGTCCCAAGTAAGCTCCAGTCCCTTTGAGTTTCGTCTTGCCATTGCGTTTCTCCGTCATTGTGGTACACTGTCAAGCTACTGGCGGTCATGATACGATGGCTTTCGCGGCAGTCAAGAGGATTCGTACTCAAGAGCGTATCCACTAGGATGCCCTGAAACGTCCACTATGATATATCGCCAGAAGTGATTGAAAAATAACGGGTTAGGACGTGATTTTTGGAAGTGATTTTTCGTTTGTGATCCCCGGAAGGGGCGTCTGATATAGCCCAGGGCGAGCGGTACTCCGCGAGCCCTGGGGATAGGCTTCGGACGGCGCGCACAGGCGAATGTGCGAGTCGTTCGAGGCCGTATTCGCGCGACGGTGTGATCTCGGCCAGTGGCGTCAGGCACGGTAAGGATGAGAAAGAACCGGCGAACCCAGGGCTCGCGGAGTACCGCTCGCCCTGGGCTATATGAGACGCCCCTCTCGGGGCTGTGTGCCGGCACTCCCACGCGAGGCCGGGGAGGCCGATCCGTCGTTTTCCACGTAGGATTTGATGTTGGTTGCGAAATCCTGATAAGGATTCACTATGTTCAACCGTGTTTTTCTGACGATGACGTTGGTGATGTTTCTGGCGGCGGCGTGGGCGTTGGCGCAGGATGGAAAGTCTGCAACGGACTTCTCGACGATCTTCCCCGCGACGACCTCGGCGCCGACGGTGCCGCTTGACGCGGCGACGACGGTGTTGCCCTGTTACGAATTGCCGGCCGATTCCGTCGCGGATTGCAACCTTGAAAAGTGGCGGGGCGTTCCGCCGGCGGTGTCGGCGGAGTGGTTCAAGCACAACGAGTCCAACGCGATGATCACGCCCAGTGACGAATTTTCTCCGGCGGTCTATTTCGGCAGGGTCAAGGGCACCGACGATCTGATGGTGCTGGTGATCGTGAAGGACCGTTGCGTGTTTGGGTACGAGTCGGCTGCGTGGACCTTCGGTGACAACGTGGAGATGTTCTTCGACTTCTACCGCCAGGCTCGCCTGGCCGCCGACCCCGCCATCGCCACGCAGCCGGCACGGTATCAAAGCTCGACGGAACCCTACAACAACCCGGCCGCGTATGGCCAAATCGGCCTGCTGCCCCGCACGCCGCTCGGGCCGGGGCGGCTGCTGCATTCCCGCACGTACGAACGCACCAGTTCGCCGAACTGGAACATCACCTACGCCTCCACGCTCGTTGTCGGCGGCGTGGCGTACGAGGTGAAGATCGACGGCCAGGCCACGTGCAAGGCTCTCGGTCTGGACGGCCTGCCGGAGATCGTCAGCATCGAGCCGGTGATCCAGGCCGTCGACTATCCGCTGCTGCTGGAAACCGGCGCGTGGAAAAACCACCGCGGCTATTTCCGCGTCTTCGGCGACTACACCACCACCGCCTTCCCGCTCCGCAACGGCGCGATGTCCACCCAACCCCTCCCGCCGCTGAAAAATGACGACCTGCCCGCCGTCACGCTGGCGTCGAAGTATGGCAACACGGTTGAGGAAATCAAAAAACAGTTGGACCTGTTCAAATCTTCGTTCGTGCAATGGGCTTCAGGCTATCCTGCGCGGCGGGACGGCGAGTTGTTCTACTGGGCCGCCTGTAACGGTATGCAACTCGATATGCATGACCTGGATGGCTACATGCCCAGAAAAAATTATGGAAAGCCCTATTCTGACGCCATACTCGGCGGCGAAGCGGACGCACGGCGGGCGCGAGAGTTGATCGCCCAGGCGATGCTCAGCCCGTCGCAGGACGTCACAATGCGCCGCGCGATGGCGACGGTCATTACGGCCTATCCGCAGCACAACACCCCCGCGGCCTTGGTGGCGGCCTGTTTGATCGCCGCCGAACTGAAGTCCGGCGACCCCGATAAACTCGTCGCCCTGTTGAGTCACGACGACCTGACCGTCGCCATCTCCGCCGCACGGGCGCTGGCGGTGGTGGGCAAACAGGAACACGCCGTCGCGTTTCGCAAATTGTACGACGAAAAATTCGCCGCGCTGACGGCATCGAAGAAACCCGACGACCGGGCCACGCTCGCGGCCGTTCGCATCTTTCTCCAGTCGCCGCTGGAACTGCTCGAATTCCGCGTCGATCCGCCGCCCGCGCCGACGGTCGTGCTGGAGCGGAAAATCCAGCCCGACAACACCGACCTTCCGCGGCTGATGCCCAACGACAACAACCACGTCTACAACGGCAAACTCACCCGCCATTGGCCCGACGGCGGTCCGAAGGAATTGTGGCGGGCGAAGATCGGCATCGAGGGCGTCACGGCCGCGGCCGTCGAAGCCGACGGGCGAACCTTCGTCATGGGCGTCGAGGACATCCAAACCCCCGCCGCCGACGGAAAGGGTGTCAGCACGACCTTCGTCCAGTACGCCTACGGTTTCAACGCCGCCGACGGAAAACCGTTGTGGAAAGTACCGATCGGAACCGGCCGACCCACCTACGGCACGGCCAGCAGCCCGATCGTCGACGACGGCCGCGTGTATTTTTTTCCCATGAGCGGAACCGTCTGCCTCAACGTCTCCGACGGCAGCGACGTCTGGCGCAGCGACGCGTATCGCACGCCCACCTTCCCCAGCCCGATCCTCGTCGGCGACGCGCTCTACATCCCAGGCCGCTCGCTCTGGGCCGTCAACAAAATGGACGGCACGGAACGGTGGACCTCGCCGTCCGATCCGAAGGACCGCCGCGCCCACAGCCTGGCCTCGCCCGCGTATACGGAAATCGACGGTGTGCCGGTGCTCGTGTCGGGGTTCGGAAACGGCGGCGACGCGGAACTGGTCGGTGTGAACCCTGCCGACGGCGAGCTGTTTTTCCGCAAGCCCATCCCGATGAGCTGGGGCCTGTGCAGTTCGCCGGTGATCGTCGGATCGCGGGTGTACGTGTGCAGCGGGCAGTCGGGGCAGGAGTTGTTCGCGTGTTACCAACTGTTCGCCAAGGACGGCAAGGTGCTCGCGATGCCCGTGTTCACCCGCACGGACCGCCAGAGCAACTACTCCGCCACGCTGGCCGTGTGGCGGGGCGTGGTGTACGGCTTCGGCAACGCGGGGCTGGAAGCCTGTAGCGCCACAACCGGCGAGTTGATCTGGTCCGCCAAACCGCCCGGAATCGGCGGGCCGGAACTGGTCACGCACCTGATCGTCGCCGACGACCTGCTGCTGATCCGCGCCGGCCAAACGATCATCCTCGCCGAGGCGGGTGCGAGCACGAGAGGCTACTCCGAACTGGCCCGCTTTGACGTGCCGGTCAAACTCGCCGTGCAGCAGCACACCCTCGCCAACGGCCGGCTCTACCTCCGCGGCGAGGACACGTTGATCGTCTACGCCATTGGCGCCGATTCCTTCGACCGCGACCTGGAGGCCGCGACAATGTTGCCGCTTCACCACGGCGACCTCGCCAGTTGGCAAATCGCCTTCGACAAAATCTCCGCCGTCATCGAGCGATTCCCCGACGATCCGCGCCTGCCGCTGGCCAAACTGCAACGATTTGATCTTCTGAAACGGGAAGACACGGGCAACCGCCTCGACCGGGCCGCCGCGTCGATCGCCGAACTGGCCGCGGACATCGACGTCGCCACGCCGATGGGGGAGGTCAGTCCGATGCCGTTTCGGCCTCGCAGCTACGGCAATTTGCTCGACGCGCTGGAGGAGGCCAAAGAGAAGATCACGTCGCCGGAATAAGAGGTTCCGTATGACGCGAATTTCGCGAATTTTTCCCGCTCTGTAATTGTCTTGTCCGATGGACGTTGTATAATAACGCACGTTGCTCGCGGGCGTAACTCAATGGCTAGAGTATCTGCCTTCCAAGCAGATTGTTGAGGGTTCGAGTCCCTTCGCCCGCTTCGGTTGATCGTTTTTCGCCGCGGATTGCGCGAATTTTTTCTCGTCAAAAGAATTCGCGTAATTCGCGGCTATTTTTCGTTTTTCGCTTCGGACGCTTCGGCTCGTATCTGCATCGTTGCGCTGACGACGGCTTTGGGCGCGGCGTCTTTGGGTACAACGCCGCCGTCGTCGCCGTCGGGTCCGACGCTGTACAGGTCGTACGTGTCGTCGTGGGGGCGGTAGATCATCGGCAGGCCGGTGAAGAGGTCCGTCGGCACGGCGGCAAGATACGCCGGTGCCAGGGCGTCCAGCGCGGCGGGGTATTCGCCGCGGTCGAGTTTGTATAGCTCCAGCGCGACGGCCGTCATTGTGACGCGGCGAGTCTGCTCGGAGCGGTCGAGGATGTCGCGCAGGCCTTGGAGCTGGGTGGTCTCCAGCACCACCGTCGCGTCGGCGCACCACTGGGTTTTGTCCTCCGGCGAGGCGTCGAGCGGCGGCAGCCGTTTCAGCAGGCCCTTTTCCGTCTCGGCCTTTTGCGCGTCGCGGGTCGCGATCGTGGTCGTGGCGGCCTGGCGGTCGTCGGTTCGCAGCAAGGCGTCGCGCTGATCGGCCAGCCGGTTGTACGCGCGAAGCACGGCATTCGGGTCGGCGTCGCGTATGGCGGATAGCACGCGTTTCATTTCCGAACGGCTCAACTCGGGTCCGGGCCCCGTTCCCAACGCCTGGATGACCTCTTTGCATTTGTCCGGTTCGCGCCAGATGTCCCGCAACATCGCGATGGTGTAGAGGCGTTCGCCCCAGAACGCGCGGTCCGCGGTCAGCACCGGCCGGTTTGCGACGTCGCGGAGCATCTCGTCCAGAACCGCCCGGTCGGTCACGTGCAGCGCCAGCCGCTGCGTCGAGGCGTCGGCCAGTGACGTGACGGCCAGGCCGGACAACATGGGGATCAGCATCGGTTCCTGCTGAAGCAGCGTCCCCAGCCTCGATGCCGCCTGGATGTCCCGCCAGGCGGCCTGGGCGTCACCCTCGGCCTGGTGGAGAAAACCGCGGGCGACGAGGGTTTTCGCCAGCGACCGCGCATGAGAACCGAAGGGAATGGCCAGCGGCATTCCGGGTTGCGTCGTCGCCACGCCGGGGAAAAACCAGTGGGTTTTTTGCAGCGCCTCGACGGCGGCGTCGAGTGTCGGCTGGAGATACGCCAGTTGTTTCGCCGTTTCGGCGGACTTGGGCGAGTCGGACGCCTTCCACGGTCCGCGATGCACGAGATCGCTGTCCAGCCGGATGTCGGGCAGCGGCGGACCTGGTGTGACGTCCAGCAATGCGGCCACCCGCGATTGAACCGCCGTTTCGTCGTCGGAAGGACCGATCAGATAGCCGGGCATCCCGATGACCTCGGCCAGCGCGGCGGCGGCGTTGGTCTCCTTCGTGACGCCTTTGCCGGCGAATTCGTTGTACGCAGCCACGAAGTCCACCTGCCCGTCCGCCGTCAGCGGCCCGGTGACGAACGTGGTCTCCTCGTTGACGATCAACGCCGGCCGATCCGCCGCCGGCGGATCGTTACAGGCCGTCAGGGCAAACAGCCACACAAACGCCCACGCGAAAAAATTCGTCTTCATAAAGGGGCATTGTATCGTCGTTACAGGGTTTTTTCATGACAAAAGACCGCGGCCTCATTGTGGAGGCCGCGGCCCGCGTTGTCCCTGAACTCGATTGTCGGGGTTCAGGTGAGGGCCTCTGTGGCCGTTGTTGCGAGTTGTCCGGTAACGGTTCCATGATCATTCCGTTTCGTCAGATCATTCGTTGCCTTCGGGTCAGCAGGATCGTTCCTCCGACGGTCAGCAACGCCATCGTCGCCGGTTCGGGAATGTCCGGTCCGTCCGGTCCGTTCGGGTCACGGAACGCCGATCCGCCGGTGACCACGAACCCGTCGAAGACGGGATTGCCCGTGGCCTTGGAGAGCATGCTGCTGGTGAAACTCAACGTGCCGTCCGCGTCGTACATCCAGACGTCCGGGACGAACTTCTCCCAGGTGTCGTTATACGAATGGTGCTGCCAGAACACCAGGTTCTCCACGTCCTGATCCAGACCGATGTTGAGCGTGAACATCGCCTGGGCGTTAACATGGATATCATGCCACCAGCCGTCCAGCACGTACTGATCCGGGGCCATCTCCTGTGCGCGGTCCAGTTCCGCCTCCGACAGCAGGTTGAAGATCGGCTGAATCACCGCCGGGCCGTTGGCATATTCCGAACTGTACGTCAACTGCTTTCCGGTGGCGAGGTCGGTGATGACGGCCCGGTCGCCCCAGTGCATCGGCGATATCCGCTCGCCTGTAACACTCGTGATCGCATCCTTGACGATCAGCTTTCCGCTGTCCCATGTGCCACCGAAGGCCTTGAACAGAGGCCCGGACAGGCTTTGCATGCTCTTGACGGGCGTGTACGTGCCGCTGGCCAGGGTGTTGTCGGCCAGCAGATACACGGTTCCGCCCGAGGTTTGAAAATAGTCCGCCTTCAACTGATCGTTGCCCGTGACCTTGATACCGACATGTCCCTTTTCGCCCAGCGCCAGCCGGTACGTCTCCAACTTCGCCCCGCCCGTCAGCGTCAGCATGGCCTTGTTCTGCGGACTGGTCACGTAGCCGTCAGTACCCACATACACCTGCCCGCCGCCGGTGCTCAACAACGTGTCGGCACCGTCCAGGCGAACGATCGCCGTCTTGCCGGTGTTCGGCGAACCCGTGGGCGTCATGGCTATCCGCAAATTCTTGACGTACACCTTGCCGCCGCTCAGCACGTGAAGCCAACTGCTGTTGTAGTCCAGATCAAGATTGTACGCCGAACCGTCCCAGACCGTCCCAGGGCCTTGAACCGTCAACGTGCCCTTGCCGCTGGCGGTTTTGCCCAGGACCATGTCGCTGTTGGGCGTATGGACCGTCCCGTCGTGGATCGTCATGGAGCCCGGGCCCGTGTTTCCGATGAACGTCCAGTCCACGTCGCCGTCGGAAATGACCGCCGCCCACGACGGCAATGCCAGTATGGTCAGAACGGCCACCAGGAGCACCCAGAAATAGACCCACAACGTTTGTCCCAGACTAAGTGTACGTTGCCTGATACGTCGTCTTTCGGTTCCATGTGTACGCGTCGTCATGATTCTTCTCCCGGCATGTACCGTACAAGTAACAAGTAAAAAGCTCGCCGGAACGTCCGTCGAGCCGAGGTTTCACGTTCTGCCGCCAAAGGCAATCGAAGACCACCAAGCCGTGTGGATTGACATGAAAGCAATCTTCTTGATGGCATTCGGACAAGGGAAAAATATGATATGAATCAAATGGAAAGCGAATTATTTACAAATAAGATGTGAAAAAATTCACAAATCCGAGTGTACGAGGAGGTGTAGGCCACAAGGGGCGCAGTGACGTAATATCATGTGTTATCCGTAGATATCGATCACGAAATGACACAAACGCAGAGGCATTTTGGCACGTAAAAAATATGGGGCATCACGGCAAATCAGCCCCCAACACACAGGATGAACGGGATCAACGGGAAAACAACGGGATTTTGATTCAAAAATCCCGTTGTTTTCCCGTTGATCCCGTTCATCCTGTGTGTTGGGGGCTACTTCCGCCGCCGCAGCAGGGTCAGGCCGGCCAGGGTCAGCAGGCTGATCGTGGCCGGTTCGGGAATGGGTTCGGGAACGGCCGTGGCGTTGATGGCGATTTCCGACAGAAGGTAGTGTGTCCGGGCGGCAGGATTGGTGATGATGATGTACTGCCCGACGATGCCGCCAAGGTCCGTCGACGAAAGGAAATAATTTTCGCCTGTGCCTCGCAGAGCGGTGTCGACCAGTTTGCCCCAGTTGGAGGGAACGGCTTCTTTGCCGTTCTGGCCCCAGCCGGCCGGGCAGGAGGGATCGTTGGTGATGTAGATGTCCACGCTGGAGGGGATGTAGGCGTAGTCCGCACTGTGCGCGCCGCCGTACAGCGTGATGCCGTAAATCGCCAGCTCGGTCCCAAGGTCGATAATAAACGTTTCGGAACCGTCCGTGGCATTCTGCCATCCGGCGCGAGGACCGTCCCTGCCGATGTCATGGTCGAACAAAACCGACGTGCTGGATTCACGGTTGGTGGTGCGGCCCACCATGGTCACGCTGGGCGTGATGCCCAGGAACGCGTCGCTGGGGTTGGTGAGGAAGTCGGTGCCGAAGAGGTTGAAGTTCGGGTTGCTGGGATTCAGGCCCTCTCCGCTGGCGAGGTTTCCGTACGGCAGGAACTTGATGAGTCCGGGTCCGTAGGTGCCGCCGTCGCGGGTGTAGTTTTCCTTCGGGAAAAACACGCGGACGGCCGTCACTCCTCCGGCGGGCATGTCGCTGAACGTGACGTTGTATTCCGGTTTGGACTGGCCGGTTCCGGTTCCGTACAGGCGCTGCGACGTGTTGATGTTCTCCCATTTGTACTCGCTGGCCGTGTCGTCCCAGTACCGGTACTGGATATAATACTCGCCGAGGACTTCGCTGCCTCCCAGTTGCGACCACCCCTGGATCACCGCGCCGTTGAGATTCACGGCTTCTTTCCATTCGAGTTGCAACCAGTGGTCCCCGGTGTTTCCACCGCTGCCCAGCCAGGCGACCTTTCCCCAGCCGGCGAACCCTTGGGCGGACGTGGTGACCGTGGTGTCCCAGAACCGCAGCCAGTAGTAGTCGCCGAAATAATTCTCCGCCGCCGCCGGTATCGCCGACGACAGCAACGCCGCGCCCAGCACGGCCGTCAACATTCGCACTTGAATCGTTTTCATTGCGCCTTTTCCTTTCAAGAAACAAAACGATAAATTCGTGAAGCGCTATCCCGCTACTTCCGCCGCCGCAGCATCGCCAGACCGGCCAGGGTCAGCAGGCTGATCGTCGCCGGTTCGGGAACGGGCAGGGTAGCATTGACGGCGATTTCCTGCAACAGGAAGTAATCTCTCGGGGCCGGGTTGGTCAGGATGATGTACCGCCCGACGGTGTCGAGATCAATTGTGGTCGTCAACACGCCGTTGGTATACAGGGCGATGTCGAGCGGATCGCCCCGGTCCTCGAGATCGAGCCAACTGTCGAGATCGTCGGTGATGTACACGTTGACGCTCGCGGACACGTACGGTTGATGCACGGCGCCGTACACCGTCACGCCGTGAATCAGCAGCGACGTGCCCAGGTCGCAGGCGATGATCTCATTATCCGCGCCCGTCGGTCCGTACCAGCCGACACGCGCCCAATCCGCGTCGAGGTCATTATCCATACACACGGACACGGAACCGTTGTCGATGGCCCGGCCGGGGAACGTGACGACCGGGTTGATGCCCAGGAAATTGTCGTTCGAACCGGCCTTCCTATCGGTGGCGAAAATGTTGAATTGCGGGTCGGAGGGATCCAGCCCCAGTCCGCTGGCGAGGTTTCCGATCGGCAGGAGTTTCAGAACGCCAGGCCCGCCGCCGGCCCCATTCTTGTTGGCGGCGTCCGATATATAGCTGCCCTCGGGGAAGAACACGCGAATGGCCGTCGTCGTCACGGGGGTGAGGAAACTGACCGTCTTCTCGGGCGACAGTCCGTTGTAGTCCACTCCGCCCATCAGGGGAAACGACGTCGCGATGTCTTTCCATTGCTTGGACTCATCCTCCTCCGAGGCGTCCCAGTATTGCAATTTGTACTCGCCGATGGTGCCGGCAGGACCGAATTGATTCCAGGTCGACACCCGCGTTCCGGTGAGCGTCATGGCCTCGGTCCACTCCAGCTTATACCAGCGGTCCCCGCTGCCCCAGAGGTCGCCCAGCCAACCGACATTCTGCCAGGAATTCCAGTAATGGTCGGACCAACTAGCCGTGGCGTTCCAGAACCGCAGCCACGCGTAGTCGCCCAGGTAATTCTCCGCCGACACCGGCCTGGCCGACGACAGCACCGACACGCACAGCACGATCAACACCCATATTCGGGCCGTTTTCATAGGTCGCGTCCTTCCGTATACGATAACCGTAATAAGACACGAAATGTACATCCAGATATACCGTCAGTATACCGCGCTTTCCCGTCGTGGCAAGGGTTGTATCCGGGAAATTCATGGACGAAAAAACGCGGGAATTTGCGTAATTCGCGGTCAAACGGATCACTCTACAGCGCAAACCGGCCAGCCATCGCGAAAGGTTTTTCGACTATGGGGCGCCGTTCTCCGCGTCCCCGTGTCCCCGCGTCTCCGCGTCGCCGTTCCGCCGCCGGTCGGCGAGGAGGGACGCGACGATGCCTCCGGCGAGGATCAGGACGGTGACGGCGAGGGTCCAGAAATTCAGGCCGGGGATGGGTTCCAGCCACGTTTTGAGCAGCATTTTCACGCCGATGAACGCCAGCAGCACCGACAGCGAAATTTTGAGATAGCGGAATTTTTCCATGATCCCAGCCAGCGCGAAGTACAAACTCCGCAACCCCAGAATGGCGAAGACGTTGGAGGTGAAGATCAGGAACGGGTCGCGCGTGATGCCGAAAATGGCCGGGATCGAATCGACGGCGAAAATCACGTCGGCGCTCTCGATGGCGACCAGCGCCACCGCCAGCGGTGTCAGCCAGAGTTTACCGTCCAGGCGGACCATGAAGTGGCTGCCGTGAAAGTCCTCGGTGACGGGCATGAGTTTGCGGGTCAGCCGTACGAGGACGTTTTGCTTGAGGTCGTGCGATTCTTTCGTCACGAGCATTTTGACGGCCGTGAAGACCAGGAACGCGCCGAACACGTAGAGAATCCACTCGAAGCGGTGGACCAGTTCGTTGCCCGCGGCGATCATCGCTCCGCGCATCACCAGCGCGCCCAGGATGCCCCAGTACAACAGCCGATGCTGCACGGCCGCCGGCACGCGAAAATGGCCCATGATCATCGCGATGACGAACATGTTGTCCATCGAGAGCGATTCTTCGACGACGTATCCGGTGAGGAACTGCACAAAGGCCGTTCCGGCGGCGGCGGGACCCTGGAGGACGGTTTTGTCGAGGTTCGTGAGCGTCAAACCGAACCACTGGTGGTAATAGGCCGCGTACACAAAGCCGGAAAACATCAGCGCCAGCGACACCCAGACGCCGACCCACGCGAGGGCTTCGCGCACGGACACGACGTGGGCCTTGCGATGAAACACGCCCAGGTCCAACGCCAGCATCGCCAGCACGAACGCGATGAAACCGATCCACAGAGTCACCATGGGACACAGTATACCGAGTGGGAGGAGGGGTCTCCAGTGTGAGCGTCAATAGGTTGTTAGGCTGTTAGACTGTTAGGCGCCGGCTTATGAATCATTTGGCCTAACCTTTCATCAGCCTGCGCCTAACAGTCTAACAGTCTAACAGCCTAACAGCCTATTTGTGCCGTGCCTCTCGCAAACGGTTTCGCTCGCCGCTATAATCCCCGCCCATGGTGACTAACCCGTTTGTGATGTTTGTGTTGTTTCCGTTGGCGGCGTACGTGATCGGGTCGACGCCGTTCGGGGTGATGATCGCGCGGGCGCGTGGGGTGAACCTTCGCCAGGTCGGCAGCGGGAACGTCGGCGCGACGAACGTTGGTCGAGTGCTGGGACGGCGATGGGGGTACTTGTGCTTTGTGCTGGACGTGCTCAAAGGCACGTTGCCGGTGCTGGGGGCGGGGTGGCTGATGGGGGCGACGTGCGCGGTGTCGGCCCCGCCGAAGGACGTGCAGGTCGCCTGGTTGCTGACGGCCTGCGGCGGGATTGGCGGGCACGTGCTGAGTTTCTGGCTGCGGTTTCGCGGGGGCAAGGGCGTGGCGACGGGGCTTGGCGTGGTGTTGGGCCTTTGGCCGTTCTTCACGCTGGCGGGGTTGGCGGGGTTGGGGTTGTGGGTTGCGGTCACGCTGATTTCGCGGTATGTTTCCCTCGGAAGCATCGTGGCGGCGGCGGCGTTTGTTCCGCTGGTGATGGTGTTCCACTGGCGGGACTGGACCGGCCTGTGGCCGATGCTCCTGTTCGGCGCGGCGATGAGCGTGTTGATTATCGTGCGGCACCGGACGAACATCGTGAGGCTGGTCCGGGGCGAGGAAAATAAAATCAAGGGTCGTTCATGAGCGAGCAAATGACGAGTCGGGAGCGGATGCTGGCGGCGATCAACCATCAGCCGGTGGACCGCGTGCCGTTGGACATCTGGGCGGTCGGCGAGGTGTGGGAGGCGCTGCGGAAGCACGTTGGCGCGGGGGTCAACATCGACGAGGCTTTGGGGCTGGACGGGTTTGTCGGATCGTCGCCGAAGTATGTCGGTCCGGAGTTGCCGGACCTCGGGCCTGACGAGCGCGAGGACATGTGGGGCATCCGGTTTCGCAAGCAACTGTACAACGGCGGCGAGTATTGGGAGATTTTCCATCACCCGCTGGCCGACGCCCGGACGATCGACGACCTTGAAGCCTATCGCTGGCCTCAGGTGGACTGGTGGGATTTCACCGACGTCCGCGAGCAGGCCCGGCAGGCCCACGCCGCCAAACCGCTCATGCTGGGGTACATGGCCCCGCTGACGTATCACATGTACCTCCGCGGGCTGGAAAACTGCATGCAGGACCCGCTGTTGGACGCGGAATTCACGCGGCATCTGCTCCGGCGGCTTGGCGAGTACAACGACGCCCTGCATCGCCGCCACCTGGAAACCGTCGCGCCGTACGTGGACCTCGTCCAGGTCACCGACGACCTGGGCATGCAGACTGGACCGCTGCTGGGCCTGGCGGCTTGGCGGGAATTTTACAAACCCTGGAGCGCGAAGTTCTGCCGCCTGGGCAAAGAATTCGGATGCAAGGTGTTCCATCACGACGACGGGGCGATTCGCGAGTTTATCCCCGATTTGATCGAAATCGGCGTGGACGTGCTCAACCCGATCCAGTGGCCGTGCCCCGGCATGGACCAGGTCGGGCTCAAACGCGACTTCGGCCGATCACTGTGTTTCCACGGCGCGATGGACAATCAGCGGACGATGCCCTTCGGCACGGTCCAGGAGGTCCGGGCCGAGGTCCGCTACAACATCGACGTGCTGGCGTCGGACAAAACCGGCTTTATTCTCGCCCCGTGCCACAATCTGCAAGCCAACACGCCCGTGGAAAACATCCTCGCGATGTACGACGAGGCCCGGACGTACGGCGTGTTTCGGTAGACCGCCTAGAACACGATCTGCAACCGGAGCCCGACAACGAGGGCGTCTCTCGCCGCTCCGCCGCCGGGGTGGGTGATGTATTGAATGTCCGGCGTCAGCAGCAGCCAGGGGGCGAACTGGATGTTGTAATACATTTCCACGGCCGTCTCGCGCAGGCGGCGGAATTCGGCGTCGTCGCTGAGGTGACCGCTGGAGACGCCCAGGCCGAGCACGTCGTTGTCGCGGCTGGGGATCAGGCCCTGGTATTGCAGACCGACGCTCCAGAACTGCCGGATCGGGTTCACGTCACCGTCGGCCAGACCGTAGCGGCCGAAGAGGCCAAGTCCCTGCGTGTCGTCGGCGTCGCTGTTTTCCTTGAAGACCATCTGGTCGAAATTCGCGTACAAGCCGACGTCGTTGCGTTTGACCCCTCTGCCGTTGAAGCGTTCCTTCGGCTGCGGGTCGTACCACACGCCGACGCGGTATCCGCCTTGCATCGGGCCGTTGGGCGAGTCCAGTTGCGGCGTGACGCCGATTTCCGCCATCGCCATCACGCGGGTGTCGCGGGCAAAGGCCGAGGTGAAGCCCGTCGTGCGATTGTCGGCCTGTGCGTCGGCGACGCCCAGCAGCACGTACAGCAAATCCTTCACCGGCGCGACGTACACGATCGCTCCCAGGCCCTGCTGGGGGAAGGGAATCTGCGGATTGTTCACCAGCCCGCCGTTGAGGAACTGCATGCCGGGATCGTTGGCGTACGCGTTGGCGTCGAACCACATGTTCGGCCCTTCGCCGAAACCGCCCGTCCCGCCCGTCATGTCGATCTTGCCGGCCCGAATCCGCACGCGGTCGTCGAGCAGCCGCTGCTCGTACCATAGCTCCAGCAGGTCGATCGCGCGGTCACCGAGCGCGCCGGAATTCACGTTGAACAGGCTGCCCACCGACGGCCCGTCGATGCCGTCGGACCAACTCCCCGTCGCGAGTCCGTACGCCCGCCCGCCGGGAATGAGTTTGAGTTTGTCGAAATCGGCCTGGAGTTCCAGGTCGGCCGTTCCGCTGAACCGCCCGGCCTTGCGATGCGTGCTCAGCCCGCCGCGGAGGTTTTGTTGAACCACGGTGGTCACGGTCAGCGAGAAGTCGAACCCCTTTTCCCTGGCCTGGTCGAGGACGTCCAGCCACCCTTCGGACAGTTGTTCGCGGTCCCACAGACCGGGGGCGGCGGATTCTTCGCCGGCGGCGGTTCCGGCGGGCGGAGCGTCCGCGTCGTCGGTCTGGGCGTGGCTGAGGCAGGGCGTCAACAGCAGCACAAGCGTCACGATCGCGTACAGGCCATAACGAGTCATGTGTCGGTTCTCCTTCGCGTCATGCGCGTAGAGTAGCGTAATGAGAATGCGGAATCAATAACAAAATGAGAATGAAGAATCAATAACAAATTTTGCGTTCCGTTTTCGTTTCCGGTTTCGTCGCCTATTGCATCGGCATGTCCGCACGGTTAGCTTAAAGAAATCACCAGGAGCGAGTATGAACAAGCAGGAACGGATGGATGCGTTTTGGGCGGGCGAGAGGCCCGACGTGGTGCCGCTCTCGATTTACGGCTGGTTTTTGGACGGGTATCGAAACGGCGACCTCGGGCGCGACCCGCTGATGCGGCAGTACCTTCGCGAGAGCGAGTTAATCGCGTACTACAACCTCATGCCGTCAAAAATGCGGTACACCGGCGGCGTCGAGGAATTTTACGAACCCTTTGAGCAAAACGGAAAACCGTGGATGCGCTCGGGGTTCCGCACGCCGGTGGGCGAGATTTTCGGCCTGAGCGAGGCCGGCTGGCGGCAGAAGTATCTGATCTCGGAGGCGGCGGATTATCGCGTGATGGCGTACATCATCGAGCACCTCGACGTCTCGCCGGACTACGAGGGCTATCGGCAGGCCGTGGCGAAACTGGGGCCGGGGTGCGTGGCGGGGATTTTCATCGGCCGGTCGCCGCTCCAGACGATCCTCGTGGATTATACGGGGCTGGAGAATTTTTCGATGCACCTCTTCGAGTATGCCGACGAGATGCGGATGCTGTACGACGTGCTGCGGAAGAATTTTCGGCGGCAGGTGGAGATCGCCGCCGGCGCGCCGGGACGCTACGTGGAGGTGCTGGAGAATTTCACGGCCGAGACGATGGGGCCGAAGCGGTTTGCGGAGTTCACGGCGCCGGTGTATGACGAATTGTTTCCGCAGTTGCACGCGGCTGGGAAGGTGGTGGGGGTGCACTACGACGGCAAGTTGGAGAGTTGTCGCGACCTGATCGCTGCCGCGCCGGTGGACGTGATCGAAAGCCTCACCGAACCGCCCGAGGGCGACATGACGCTCGGACAGTGCCGCGCCGCCTGGCCGACGAAGCGGTTCTGGGCCAACCTCAACGTGAGCGATTTCGAACGCGACGACGACGCCCTCGCCGCCCGCGTGCGGCAGATGGTCGCCGCCGGCGGCGACAAGGGCTGCCGGCTGGCGCTGGAAATTTCCGAAGACGTCCCGCGGCTGTGGCGCGAAAAAATCCCCGTGATCCTGCGGACACTGGAAGAGACGAGGGAATAGGTTCCAGTCTCACACTGCCTTCCAAAGGCACCTATCGCCCGCGCTGCGAGTCGTCGCCGCTGGCGATTCGTTCGTCCTGTTTCCGCTTTGTTTCGATCGCCGCTTTTCTATCGGACCTTGCAAATGTTTATTTCAAGCCCTTTTATGAAAAATGGGAAATGTAGATACAATTGCCTTGTTTCGCAGTCTTTTCCATCTTGACAAAACAGGAAATTCCTATACATTATGTAAACAGACATTTCATGGTCGTTTTGCATTGCTGGAGGACAATGGCCATGTCGAACGTTGGACTGCTTGCGGAAACAGACGCGGCGACGGACAATCAGGACGCGCCCGAGGCTTTAGGTGTTGACACGCCTGATGCGCCCGGGTGGGACGCCATCGACGAGGCGTTGCGGGAGATGTATGGGCAGCAGGAGGCGTGGCAGTGGCGGACGGTGCAGACGTTCGGCCAGGGCGGAGGCGACCCGCTGGACTGCATCTGCGCCTATCGCGTCGACGGCCAAAAGCCGCACTGGCATTACGTATCGTACGGTATGAGCGAGCTTTACGAAAAGCGCTCCCGAGACCGGCTTCGCAGTGGGTGGGGGTTTGAGTTCACGCTCCGCCTGACGCGGCAGGGCGACGAAACCCAACCGCCGGTTTGGCCGTTGCGGCTGTTACAGCATTTGTCGCGATACGTCGTGCAGACCGGAAATGTGTTTCAGCCGGGCGATCATATGGACGTCAACGGGCCCATCGCCGAGGGGTTCGACACGATGCTCCGGGCGGCGATGTTCGCGGCCGACCCGCTGCTGTCGGCCATCGACACCCCCAACGGGCGCGTGAGGTTCGTGCAGGTGGTGGGCGTGACGCTGGACGAGCTTCGGGCGGCGAAGGCGTGGAACATTACGGGGTTCCTGGAGCTGTTTTCGACCTGCCGCGACCCGCTGCTGCGGACGGATTTGCGTCGTCGTTCGATTTTGAAGCATCCGCCGGTTCGGGCGGCGTTGGAGATTCGGTCGCACGCGGAGGGCTCGGCCACGCGGATGGTGTACGCGACAGGCGTGCAGTTCAAGGAGTCGGGGTGGTTGCGCCGGTCGCTGTCGATTTCGCTGGACGCGAACGTGGTGGGGGACCTGGTGACGCTGCTGTCGGCGAGGCTGTCGCACGGGCGCCCGTTGACGGTTCGCGGCCAATCGCAGGCCGTCACGTTCGAGTCGGGTCCCGAGTTGCGTTGGCGGGTCCGCGGCGACGACGTGACGGTGACGCTTCCGCCCCGCGCGGTGACCGAGGTGGCGGGTTCGCTCACCTCCCATGCCGGCACGTACCGCCTGGCGGCCGCTCCGGGACTGACCCTCCACGTCGAACCCTGCCAACTCCGCGACCTGGCCGGCAACAACGTCCGCGTGTGCGGGGTTTAGCTGAGCCTTTCAGTGCTCGCAGAAGGTATTGAAAGCCCCTGCGGCGTTTCATGTGAGGCTGGACGTTGCCTCTCGGGGGCGGTACACTACGCGGAAACTTGGGCCTCGGGTCCTTCATGGGAACGAGGCCGCCAAAGAGAAAGGCAAACCATGTTTCCGTTGGGCACGCAGTATCATCGGCCGCCGACACCGAAGGCGGACAAGTGGGAAGGCGATTTCGCATTGATGAAGACGTGCGGTTTCAACACCGTCCGCGGATGGGCGATGTGGAGCTGGCTGAATCCGGCCGAGGGCAAATTCGACTTCAGCGAACTGGAGCGGCTTTGCGATCTGGGGCGGCAGAACGGTATCGGCATCATTCTGCTGGTGGACATCGAATCCGTTCCGGCGTGGCTGTACAAGAAACACCCCGAGACGGTGTACGTCAGTCGCACGGGCAAGCCGGTGCAGCCTCACACGGTGCATAACCGGTGCATCGGCGGCCATCCGGGGCTGTGCACCGATCACGCGGTGGTGAAAAAATACGCCCAGGAGTTCATCGCGGCGTTGGTGAAGAAATTCGCGAACCACCCCGGCCTGATGGCGTGGGAACCGCACAACGAACCGCTGATCGAGCCGGCCCGGTACAATCACGAGGTCTTCTGCTACTGCCCCGCCACGGCGGCGGCCTGGCGAGCGTGGCTGAAGAAAAAGTACGGGCCGATCCAGGCGGTCAACGCCAACTGGCAGCGGAAATTCAATAATTACGACGAAATCGACCCGCCGACCGAACTGGGCAGCTTCGGCGACTGGCTGGACTGGCGGCTGTTCGCCGTCGAAAGCCTGGTCGAACAGGACCGCTGGCGCATCGAGACGATCCGCCAAAACGACCCCAAGCACGAGGTGCTGATGCACAGCCGTGGCGGCGGAGACCGGCGCGACATCGTGTGCGACGGCACGGACGACTGGCGGCTGTTCGCGATGGCTGACCGCGTCGGGTACGCCAACTTCCCGCAGGGCAAAACGCCGTTCGAGCACGCGCTGTCGGGCGACATCTGCCGCTGCGCCGCCCAGGGCAAAGAATTCTGGATGCACGAACTCCAGAGTGGGCCGTTCGGCATCGGGCTCAACCGCAACAACCCGTTCTTCATCATTCTCGGCAAGGGCGGAGCGACGGACGTGGACGTGGCCGCCCGGCTCGACGAGGTCGGCGACGTCACGGGCGACCGCATTGCGATGTGGAGTTGGATGTCGATCGCCCAGGGGGCCAAGGGGCTGCTGTACTGGCAGTTCCGCACGGAGCAGTTCGGCGCGGAGTACGGGTTTAACCTGGTGAATCTCGACGGCACGCCGAACGAGCGGCTGGAGGCGGCGGCGAAAATTGGCCGCGTGATTAACGCCAACGAAAAACTGTTCCAGCAGATGAAACCGCCGCCCTCGCAGGTGGCCATCGGGTACAGTCCGCGAAACGCGATGCTGACGTTCTTCGCCGAGGGCAACCTGAACGCGTATTTGGCCGCGTACCTCGGCACGAATCGGTTGTTGCAGCATCTGGGGCACCAGATCGACATCGTTCGGGCGGACATCGACGCGGTGAACGACGATTACAGTAAGTATAAGGTGCTGTACATTCCGTTGCCGCTCCAGGTTCAGCCGGAGGTGGCCGCGAAACTCGAAACATTCGTGGCAAACGGCGGGACGTTGATTTGCGAGCCGTCGCTGGGCGCGGTGGAGATGGACAACTACTCCGCCGACGTCGTGCCGGCCGCCGGTTTGGACAAGGTGTTCGGCGTGCGGCGGGAAATCGTTTCCACGCGGCAGCAGGTGACGGTGAAGTTCGGTGCCACGAGCGTCCCCAGCCGCTTCTTCGAGGAGATTTTGATTCCGCAGGGCGCGAAGGTGCTCGGCAAGTACGCCGACGGCCGCGTGGCGGTGACGGTGAACAATTTCGGCAAAGGCAAGGCGATTTACCTCGGCACGAGCCTGCTGATGGAGTACATCGTCAGCGAAACGCCGGCCATGCGGAAGGTGTTCGGCAAACTCAACGCCGACGCGGGCGTGACCAACTGGGCCAGCACGGGCAACCCGGACACGTTCGTGCGATACCTCGAGGGCGGCGGCAAGAGGATGGTGTTCGTGTTCAACGGGTTCAACAAGACGACCCGCGCGACGCTGACGTTGCAGTCGAAGGTGTCGTCGGCGATGGACCTGTGGAACGAGAAAAAGGTGACGTTCAAGCCGGTCGGCAAAACCAGCCAGGCCGCGTTCACGATGAAACCGTACGAGACGAAGATTCTGCTGGTCGAGGGTGTGTAAAATTTTTGCCGCGAATTCCGCGAATTCCCGCGAATTTCTTAGCGGGGATTACGGGATTCAAGGATTGATGCGGATATGGTTTTGTCTGTCTTGGCCCCGGCAGGGGCCGCGTTGGGTAGCCCAGGGCGAGCCTGTACTCAGGCTCGCCCTGGGTGTAGATTTTTATCACATTCAAGCCCCGGCAGGGGCGCCTTTGGATGTAGTGTACCTCCAAGGCGTCCCTGCCGGGGCTTGTTCTTATGGGGGCACGATGTCGACGCTATGGCATTATGGTCACGCAGCCTTGGCAGCCGCACGTACAGCGGTAATCCTCTTTTCCGCAGCAGGAGACGTCGGCTGCGCACGTGCAGCGACTTCGTTTGCGGGCGTCGCCGTTTTTTGCGTCAGCGTTATCCTTTTCGCTGCCGTTTTCGCAGGTGGCGTCGTTGTCACGGGGGAGGCCGTCCGGCAAATGCGCAATCGCATGGCCGCAGGAGCAGCCGGCGTTGCAGCCGTCCTGGCAGCAGCAGGTGTCTTTTACGCAGGAGCAGCCGCCATCGCCGTTTTTGCCGCAGCAATCGTGGTTCTCGCAGGAGCAGTCCTTGCCGCAGTTACTGGCGTTCGTATGGCCGGTGTTGCAGGGGCAGGTCGTACCGTCATCACGGCAGGCGCAGCCGGCCTTGCCGTAACAATCACGCGTCGCGCAGCAGTCGTAGGAGCAGCCGTCTTTTCTACAGGAGATGCCGTGCTTCACGCAGTCACAGCCGTCCGTACAGCCGCAGGCGTCTTTCGCACACGCACAGCCGTCTTTTCCGCAGGCCTCACTTTTGTCACAGGAGCAGCCGTCCTTGCAGCAGCAGGCGTTGTTCACGCAGGAGAAGCAGTCGTTCGTCGTTTCGCAAACGCTGTCCGTGCCACAGGGGCAGTCTTTCATGGCGCAAGGTAACGAGGCCGGTGACGCAAACCTGTCCGTCGTTGCCGCCCAGACCAGTCCGCCCGCCGCCAGAACAACCGCCACCAGAACAATTGCCTTTTTCATCACGACTCCTTTTTGTATGGCACGCCGCGTTTCCGTGTTTGATTTTACCGCGACGCGTCGGATTGCACAGAAAAAAATCATGCGATTGCCCTGCGGTGTTCCGGTTACACTGTCGGCACGAGGTGCGTATGAAAAAGCAAATGCAGATTTTGTTGGCCGGCGTGTTGATCGTGCTTCCGTTTGGTGTCACCATCGCGATCATCTGGTGGGCGGCGAGCAAGCTGGGGGCGGTTGGGTATGAGTTGGCGAAATTTTTGAAGACGGCCGACGCCCCCGCGGAACCGTGGTACGAGTACGTGATGGCCGTGGCGGGGGCGGTGCTGCTGCTGGGGGTGATTTACATCATCGGCCTGCTGACGCGGACGTACGTGTTCCGCCGGATCGTGGCGGCCGCGGAGAAGCTGTTCTCCCGCGTGCCGGGCGTGAAGACGGTGTACGAGTCGGTGCGTGACCTGCTCAAGCTGTTCGGCGGCAGCTCGGCGGGCACGATGGGCAAGGTGGTGCTGTACCGTCCCAATGGCGGCGAGGCGGCCGTGTTGGGGCTGCTGACCAACGCCAAACCGACCGGGCTGTCGAAGGCGGCGGGCATGGATTTGGTGGCGGTGTATGTTCCGATGGCGTTCATGATCGGAGGCCCGCTGATGTACGTTCCGCGGGCGCACATTCAGGAGATCGACATGCCCGCCGAGCAGGCCCTGCGGCTGGCCGCCACCGCGGAGATCACGGCCTCGTCCGGCGGCGCGCCCGCGACGATCGAGGTGAAGAAAGTCGTCGAAGGCGCGAAAACCTGAAGGGCACGATTTTTTTACCACAAGACACAGAAAACCACAGAGCGGCTGTGTTTCTCTGTGTCTGCGGTAAAAAAAAACGCGGAAATTCACCGACGACCGTACATCCGGTAGTGCGCGAACCCCTCGATCATCGTCTGGATGTTTTCCCACGGCACGCCGGGGGCGACGGAACTGGACGCGCCGAGCATCAGGCCGGTTCGGGGGCCGTTTTCCACAAGAAACGCCAATTCGTCCTTGACGTCCCGCGGTTTCCCGAATGGCAGCGTCCGCGTGACCGACACGCCGGCCCAGATGAAGAGGCTGTCGCCGTCGCGCGTTTTCATGGCGCAGATTTTTTTGTACTCCATGCCGTCCTCGTACTGGAACCCCTGGAACCCGTTGACGCCGGCGTCGATCAGGCGGGGGACCATCTCCATCAGGTTGCCGTCGCAGTGCCAGATCAGGCGGATGCCGGTGTTGACCAGCGGCGCGATGCAGCGGGCGAAGTGCGGGAACCAGATTCGGTCCAGGCTGGCGATGTTGACGAGGGTGCCTCGGGAATCGGCCATGTCGTGGTCGAGGCGGAATAGCGGCGGCAGGAGTTTTCGTTCGTAGAGTTTCGCCGCCGCCGTGCAGTGCAGCAGGGCCCAGTCGGCCTGGAGGGAAAAATGTTGTTCCATGACCTCCGGGTAGAGCGCGTAGGCGGAGAAATAGTGCTCGTATCCGTACGTGCCGTAATCCAGGCCCGGAATTTTGGCGAATCCGTATCCGGTTTTCAGCATGGATTCGCCGAAGAGTTCCTGCTGGGTGAGTTCGTGTTTCATCACGATATCGAGGACGGCGGGTTCGTCGAAGTTGGCGATGGCGTCGTGGAGGCGGGGGAAGACGAATCGTTCCAGGTGTTCGACGACGGATTCGGGGGAGTCGATGAGCATTCCGTCGCGGCGAATCTCGGCCGCCCCGGTCGTGGCGGAGTTCAGCGGCGTTTCATAGCCGCGGTCGCCCATCTCCATCGGATTGGTCGGGATGTACTGGTCGAGCATGTTGGTGCCGATGTTTTTCATGGCGGCCAGGTACACCGTGTCGGGGTCCCGCCGGTACGACCCAGCCGCCACGCCCGCGATGCGATCCAGGTGCCCGTGCTCCATGACGTGCACCCAGGCCGTCGGAATGCCGACGGTGCCCTTGCGAAGAATCGTGTCCATCATCAGCGGGTTGCGGTCCATGTAATACTGCATGGGGACTCCTTACTTTCGTTGCTCGACGGTGAAATTGTGCCGTGGGTTCGAGGGAACGGTTTCGTTAACTCGTTGACTCGTTGACTCGTTAACTCGTTAACTCGTTAACTCGTTGACTCGTTAACTCGTTGACTCGTTAACTCGTTGACTCGTTAACTCGTTGACTCGTTAACTCGTTGACTCGTTAACTCGTTGACTCGTTAACTCGTTGACTCGTTAACT
>Ga0123353_10002549_pt1 | contig 22642 bp, 14 predicted proteins | sample TergutLab28metaG_3_FD_92763 | JGI IMG/M metagenome (GOLD analysis project Ga0123353, IMG submission 92763) | Labiotermes labralis P3 segment gut microbial communities from Petit-Saut dam, French Guiana - Lab288 P3 | ecosystem: Host-associated > Arthropoda: Insects > Digestive system > Gut ... | reverse complement strand
GTCTCGAGCTCCTGATGATGGGCATATAAGTGCCCGAAACATGTTGAGCAGATTATAAGTGCAATAAACCATTCAGTAGCATCTAATTGGTTTTCGTCTCTACGCTTATTTTCCAGTGTTTATTTACCGTAGTGTCGGAACTTAATTTTTACAAAATCCGATCGTGTTGTGAGTGTCGTAGCGTTTTGTAAGCTTTGCTGCCAATAGGGGAATTTATAAGACATTAATTTATCTTGTTTGTTGTTTTGCCGTTCATCCTTGCTGTACATGAGAAATTATAAGGCCTTAAAAGTATTTTAATATGTTCTTTACAATTACAGTACGTAAGAGGACTTGGGAGAATTATTTTGTATATGTTGCCACAACCTCTGCTGTTCTACCACCTTAGCCTGATGTTATTTCTGCTACAAAATCTGATGTACTTCAGTGAATTACAAACGGCGTAGTACCAATTTACTACTTGAGCATTTTATCCGTAGTGATTTAAATGAAGAGCCCTAACTGTAAATTGGAAGTGTTTAGTACGTAACACACTACACTGTAATGGGGGTGCATAGAATGTTGGTATGTACGAATTTGTGGTGTACAAAATGGCACTGGGAGAGGTTCGTCTCAAAACACTTCCGTGTTTCCAGTCATTACCTTTCCATCAATGCTCGGTACTCATCTTTCTTCATCTACTACCGACGCCGTGTAATCATAGTAATAAACAACATTATTAAATAAAACACATCTTTTCTGTAGCTATATTATTAACTGCCAATTCCAGTGGCCGTGCGGTCGAAGGCCTATATCTGCGGCCGGTCACCTCCTTTGATTTTGGGTTCGAATATCGCCTGAGGTGAGGTCTGTTGTGTGTGTTGTGTATTGTCAGATAGAAGTCTCTGCGTCTGACTGATCACTTGTGCAGAGGAGACTTACCGCGTGCGGCGTGTTTGTGTGTGATTGTAAAGCCTCGAAAATCAGGAGGCCTTGGCCCCCAGGGGCTGTTGCGGTATGAGGTGAAAAATATAATTAACTAATTTGTAACTGGCCTGTTTGTAACAAAGTGAAAATATACGTATAATGAATGTAGGAATAACTTGCCAGACATGTTTCTTGTGATTTTATGCACTTTGTTCTTATTTGTGTTCCTGTTACAAAGTTGATTTCAATCAAGTGTTACGTTACGAATAGCAGTAAATCATTTTTTATTTTCTTTGCTTTAAAATGAAATATGTAGAACTTCTTTATCTCATCCAGTTATATTGCGTAAGCAGTAAATCAGTTGCAAAGTTTTGAAAGACTAGCGCAAGGCTTTTAGCTATATTTCGGAGACAGCTCTTCACTATAACAAAATAATCCCAAATACGGAACTTTTCTGAGTTTTACTGTCGACATGAATATTCATTTATATACATTATTTTGGTATGTAATTAATAAAATTTCTATTAACTCACATCTCTTGTTATTAAACCTGTCTCATTTTGCAATCTTGGCAATATGTCGCCCGGAAGAAATATTTAACTCCACCCCCCCCCCAACTCCCCAGGCCCATGTAATCTGAAACAGTTAACTTTATATGATATGGCAAGATCCGTAGGGACTCAAACACACAGATGACGTAAGAACGTTAAACAGTTACTCTTCTAAGAAGAGTGAAAGAGTGAATGACAGAATGACAAAAAATATTTGTACCGTTGGCCCTTTTGTTTTACTCGAGGTTAAAATGCCTAGGAATTCCGAGAATACAATAAATTGAGTGCTGAATTAACAGTTGTTATATACGTGAGAATGACCAACAAGATGCACACTTTTTTCACTGTAATTTATTCTAATTAAACTATCCTCTACATGTTTCGAACAAATAATTGTTCATCATAAGGAGGTTATTTCTGTACACGCGGCTTACAGTACTTTTACCATGCATCTATGGGGTGTCTAGCCGCTCACATCGTGTTAGCACCTAGACACCCCATAGATGCAAAAAAAATAATGTAAGCTGCTTATACAGAAATAACCTCCTTGTGATGAAAAATTATTTGTTCGAAACATGTAGAGGATAGTTTATTTGGAATAAATGATTGAGAAAAAGTGTGCGTCTTGTTGGTATTTCTCATGTATATGTATCACGATGTACAGTTCAGAGAATGTAAAGTTTAATAATTGTTATATTTTTGGTCAGATGTCGTTACCGACCGAGAAAGGACTGACCTATATAGGCATGTGCCTTATCCAAAATGTGTCAATATTCCTCCACGTCTGTAAACAACGCGCGCTTGTAGCTCCAAGTTACGAAACACCAGTGTTTCAGTGTAAACTTGAAACACGGGGTCAATAGGATGCAAAATTAATAACGTCACCTGTGATCTGTTTTGTTTCGGTAAAACGCGATCCCTTCCCTATCCGGTAACCTATTGTCATGTGTTATAGTGATGGAAAACAAACAAAAATACAAGGCTTCCATGTGTACACAGGATGGTATAGTGTGTATGTACCCTAGTTCCAAGCATGGGCTTAATACTTGATGCGCAGTAGGCTTCGAAATATACTCGTAATGCATATTTATGTACCTGGTGTATGCTAATTGAATTACTCTTCGGTGTTGAACTGTTTGCTCTAATGATGGGGTGTTCCGGTGAAGGAGAAATGCATGCTAAGAGATTTGGAAGGAAGCAATCGCGGCCTGTGTTGATGTACCAACAATTTTAGGAACGACTTCAAAGAGCCTCGGATGGATTAAAGAAACGCAAGGAAAATTCTGGGATGGTAACTTAAATTAAGTTCTCTCTCGGAATTACAGTCCTGTCCGAAATATCATATTCAGATCGCCATATCATTCAACGCTATTTGATCGGAGACGTTAAGAGTGCCGTTAAATAGACCAGAAATAACAAAAAAACAAGGTATATATCTATAGTCTGCACTCAACTCATATTTACCCTGCTGTTATCGATCTTTTGTTTTAGATGTAGTAGAAATATGAGATCTCTGCTCTTCTGGGATATTACACAGACTATAGTGGTAATTCCTTACCGACGTTTCGGGACAACCTATCGGTCCCAATCTTCAACGGTCAAGAATCATGATTCTTGCGTATGGGACAGATAGGTTGTCCCGAAAAGTCGGTAAGGAATTACCACTATAGTCTGCGTAATATCTCAGAAGTGCGCAGATCTCATCTACTGCGCAGCGGAAGCCTGAAATCATGCAAGTTGAAGCATGATGATGAATTGTACTAGATCAGTAACCGCGAGGAAAGGCTTGGTTTTACCTACTTCGAGTTGCAGGGTGTGTTTGTGTCGTGGAACTGAACTCCTTAGAAGGAATATTTTGTCACCGTACCTTACATGCTATGATAAAGTTGACGCTATGCATGACACCGGCATTCAGCCACGATAATTCAGGACACTGGCCGAGATACGACACGCATATAACCTGAATAACACAGTATATACCTTCCTGTAAACCAATAGGATCAGTTCTACTATTGGCTCACTATGGTATGGCATAACAATGTGTGTCGACTGTATGTGGTTAATATACCTCGCACAGAACCTTTAAACGCCGAGTTAAATCCCATCTGCCATTTGCTGGCATTATTAGGAGCTCACCATATTCTCCACGTTAGCAGGTAAAGGGTTAATACTCGTACACTTAATGTTTGGCTAACGTATTGCACTTGCAGTTTTCTCACTGGCTTACCGCCACACATGTACGGCTTTAATAGTATTATTAAAATGAAAAATTGAAGTACGTCCCATGTATCTCAAAGTTGACCTGTTGCAGGCAGTCTAATTCACTTTTGTATTCAAGTAATATTTCAAGTCCCTGTGTAGTGTCATTAAAAGCTGCACGAGTTCAAGAATTACACACCCATCCCCAGAAAGAGGAACCCCGTTTATGTATACATTCGTATATTTATTTATTTATTTACTTCAGTATTTTTAATAGCTCAGATTATTGATTTGAAAAAGGGAATTATTATTTTAAAAGATTTAAACAACGTGGAAGGGTCGATCATTGAGCAGTCTAGTTTATCGTCCTGCATTTACCCAACGGAAGAGAGTATAAAGAAAAATCCTCAGGATGGGAAGAGATTTGAATCCACGACGCCCAGTAAGAAACTCAAGCCGTAACCTCTTGATGGAGTAGTTGGTCTCTAGAAGCTACACACCACAACCTTAGCTGCTCAAGGGATTCCGCGACTTTCACTGAAGCAGAGGTTTCAGTTCCGAGTTCATCAGAGTTGCATGTCATGTTCAGTATGTATAAATCATGTCTTTTACGTTCACTAACTAACTAACTAACCAACTAACTGTAACCATTACAGTTAGTTTAAGTTTTATGAGATGTTAAAGTTATATATTTGTTAGATTGGATGGATTTGTTTTAATTAGTAATTTAGTTTGGGTAGAATGGCGAGTGTAACGGATTTGTATAGCAGCTTACAGGGATGGAGGATTAGAGAGAGTGAGAGGGTGACAGAGGGAAAGAGAGAGAGAGAGAGGACCAATAAGACACGGGGAGATTATTCAAGTGTGATACGGGAACAGTGTTATGTAAGTGAGCCAATAGAAACAAAGTATTCAAATTTTGACTGTTGATTCCATTAGGGAGTAGTGGGATTTAAACAGTTAGCCAATTGGGAAAAGTAAGAATATTTAAGGGGGGATGGATATGAACTGTGAGAGTTTGAAAACTTAACGTAAGTAAGTAGTTCGTTTCCTACCCAGAGTGTGAGAAGTTGTGTGCATGATACCGAGGCTAATTGTGCATAGATTTTCAACGGCGCCTGCATACACGTAAACAGCTGTAAATTTGAATAATCTGGTAAAATAATAAGAAGAATATTTTATGGTTTACAGTTATTTATTCCCGATTTGATACCTATAGAACACTTAGATTCCCTGAGATTAAGATATGCGAAACGGCTGATGAGCTGGTTTAGGTTATATAACTAACTGGCTAATTCATGTAACAGAGGTCTTCCTAAGAAGTTCCCCCGCATTTTACGAAGCCCGAAACTTCATTAACGCCTTCACCAGCGCCCTCTACCTGTCCCTACCCTGAGCCAGATCAGTCTAGACCGTGCCTCATCCCACGTCTTGAAGATCCACTTTAATATTATCCTCACATTTGCATCTAGGTCTTACAAGTGGTCTCATTCCCTCAGATCTTCCCACCCAAAACCTGTATGCGACTTTCTTGTCCCACATACGTACCACGTTCCCTTTCCACCACATTGTTCTTGACTTCGTCACCCGAATAATATTTGGCGAAGTGTGCAGATCATAAACCTCGTTGTTGTACATTGTGTACTTAAAACCCATTTTAATATTATCATGTCATTTCAACTCTATCGTGCGTACCGTCTCTGAAGGTTCTCCGTTTAAAGCTATAGATATGTATTTACGTTACACATCTATCACTGTATGAAATTAAGCTTCACGGCATTCCTTATTAAATTACATTTTTTGACTCAGGGTATAGAGCTTGTGAGGGTCTTCAGGCTTAATTTTTTCTGTGGGTCTCTACATGGTTATTACATTTATCGATAAGGGAAACAAGTATTCAACACACACCGTTGTACAGAGCGACTGAAGTGTTTTGGTGTTTCCTGTGCAGGTTCAGTTTGTTTCGCTGCCCACATCAATGAAATATGCGGCATTGTAACAAATATATTGTAGTAAATACTGACAAAATTTGCAGTCGCTCTTCGTGTTTGATCCTTTAAGTTTTTCCGGCTTACAGGCACTGTCGGAAATTAAACATTACCTTTCACTAAGCCCCACAAGAAAAAATATAGGTTATCTGATCTAGAGATAGCTGGGGCCAGGAAGTGGACATTTTCCGTCTGAACCATCACTCAGGCAACTGTCTATTCAACACTTTTCTTGTCATTGTTACTGGTTTTTGTGACACCGTAATACCGAGAAAATGTGACTTGCTTTAGTGTATCTAAAACAATGAGAACAACTGCAACTTGTGATTTTAATAATTTCTTTCCTCTCTCTCTCTCTCTCTCTCCCTCTCTAAACTTTATCTACATTTGTTTTTGGCGTGACAGCCCCCCTGTGGGCCAGGGCACCCTCATTCACTAGGTTTCTAGATCACACACAACGTCCCACCACATTTCTTTAGGACTCCTCTGGACGAGTGATTAGCTGGTCGCAGAGACCTCTACCTGACAACACACAACACTCATAACAGACAAACATTCATGCCCCCGGTGGGATTCGAACCCGCAATCTCAGCAGGCGAGCTGCCGCAGACCTACGCCTTAGACCGCGCGGCCACTGGGACCGGCTTATCTAAGTTTAGATCACAAAAATATTTTTTTTTATCATCTGGCTCTCCCTTACATATTTAAACATAGCTTGTGGAGTTTGACTTCCCATATACGGCTGTTACGCCAGTTGACTTTCACACAAACATTGAATGTTGTTTTATTGCTGAAACACACTATTCAGAGGAACTAAAGTGAAATGCCAACTTGATGCAACTAGGTTATTTTATTCATTTATTCTTTGCTCGACATGTTTCGGGTACATACGCCCATCATCAGGAGCATTAGATGTTGAGTTTTAGCATACGGTTTTCTGCACCGAGTTTTTGGATGGGTGGTGGTCTTGAAAGCCGCTGCGTAGGTCGTGTGTACGGTGCGGATGGTGCCGTGCGAGCGCATCAAGTTGGCATTTCACTTTTTTTCATGGGGAAGATGCACGGTCCAACAAACCTCAAATTCAGAGGAACATTTCGTCTTCCGCAATAGTCCCATCCTATTCATGCAGAATTCAAAACCTATTGTGCTATAGTTTGTTGTTAACATGTTGGAGCGGTTACAGTCCTTAAGGCCGGACAACAAGGCATTATCGAATATTTTTCCTCACACTTGCCGGGGGTGCATTGACCTAGCGGTAAGCCCGACATGCTGACTTCCTTGGACTTGGCAGATAAGCGTGCAGAACATAATCAACTGTTCCCGCACTCTCGCTTGGTCAACGTTAGCTGTTTCTCTCACAGACGTAGCCTGTGCCTACCTCCACTTTTTGATGGACTTCGCGGTTAGAAAATTCTCTTCAGCTCTGAATTTTACAGTAGATCTCAGGAAATCGTGAACTATGGTTATACCTAATGTGACCTATTAGCTACACGAGACAAATCCCAAATACAACAGTAACCTCACAGTCTACTGCCCTGGATCGCCCACAGTACGCCATCTGTTTATTCTTTTATACGGAAATATGCAGATGTGGTCATTGGTCTCAGATATAGCAGAATATAAAATTGTCGCTTCATGCTTTACAGCATACGTGTGTCCATTTATTATAGTTAATATATTAATTCAGCTGTGTATAGTTACATTTCGTTCCGTCTTAGACACGGTTCCTGCGAGTGTCACATGCAGTGCCGTACGTATGGTCGTATCATTGCACGCCGATGGGCTTCGCCGATAATAAAAACAGAAGCAGGCGGAAGCAAATGCCTATCCTTCGGGACTATCTAAAGCTCTGAATATGCGCGGTCCACACATTGTCCTGCCTGCACTTCTGACATATCCAATTGTGTTAATCATAAAATCTTGTCCGCCTGTATGAATACTTATCTGGATCATGGTTCTACCTTTCTTGAATCCCAGACAATAATGAAACTGTGGTGTGGTGGTAGGTGGCTTCCTGCGTAGGTAGTTAGATAGGTAGGTAGGTAGATAGGTAGGCAGGTATGTAGGTAGGTGGGTGGGTGGGTTTGTTAGTTGGTTGGTTGGTTGGTAGGTAGGTTGGTAGGTAGGTAGGTAGATGGATGCATGGATGGATGGGTGGATGGATGGATGGATGGATGGATGGAAGGGCGGGCGGGCGGGCGGTTGGATGGATGGTTAGGTAGGTAGGTTGGTTGGTTGGTTGGTTGGTTGGTAGGTAGGTAGGTAGATGGGTGGGTAGATGGGTGGGTGGATGGATGGATGGATGGATGGATGGATGGATGGAAGGGCGGGCGGGCGGGCGGGCGGTTGGATGGATGGTTAGGTAGGTAGGTTGGTTGGTTGGTAGGTAGGTAGGTAGGTAGGTAGGTAGGAGCGTAGGCAAGCATGAAATATAAGGTTTCATTAAAAACAAGGAAAATGCTTTCCCTACATCTCGTGGGAAAACCCGACTTGATTTTTAGGATCTTCTAAATGAAATAATCGGAGGGCTCAACTACTTCAGAACACGTAACGACGACGGCCTTCTAGAATATGAATTGACAATTTTCCTCAAAAACTCTTTAAGGTTTTTCACCCAGCTGCAAATATCCACCTTACATAGTTATTGCTATTTGTCATTGTGTCAGTTTCACGAGGTTTCACACTCTCAGACCTTCAAAATCGTGCTACAGTGTTGTGGTCTCCTCCGGAGATATCAGTAAATAGAGTTACGTCACTGCTGATTGCGCCACAATATTGTTAAGACGTAAAGCATAACACAGACAGTTTCAGATTAATGTTAATATGGCACACAAATGGAACAACATTTGTGTTGCTGCCGGCAATATTTTGAGGTAAATTAAAATTGTCTTTAAGCTTTCTAATTATGCTTGTAACGCGGTGCTGATACATAGCCACTGAGAAAGTATTATGACGGAATTGTACTTTATATAGTTATAGAAATTTAATAGAATTGTAGTAGAACATTACTGGTAGAATATATTTAAATATATATTGCACATCGCAACAAAACAAACCAATTGTTCCTCTTTTCGAATAAACGCTTTACTGTGAAGACGTAGAGGAGATCACTAAACAGCTCTGTCTGTTTTTATGAATATACATGGTGAGATTCACGCTCCAGTCGCTTTATTCCCAGTTAAAGTAACCCCGGTATACACCGGTTAGGCGTCTATGGTGAAGCCCAAGCACTTTCTTAGCGCTGTGGATGAACAAAATCTTAGCACTGACCGGAAATTTAAACTCGAATTTCCGATCGGTCAGCTGATAGCCTAGTTTTGTAGTGACTGCGACATCTCGGAATGCAAGTTGCGGACGATTATCTCACAACTGTATTCACTACTTCATATTAATCACTGGGGATCTCAGTTCTTTGATCACCCGATGATTTAATTCCGCTTATTTTATGTACTGTTGTAATTGAGCGTTACGCTGTAATTATTTGCAGTTCTTCCTCTCTGTTATACTCCGTTGTTAAATGTGCTCGCAGAGGGTGGCTGCACATACTGAACATTATCTTTTGTTGTTGTTGTTATTGTTGGTGTTGTTTCATGTCACGTGCTGGGGTACTCACTACTTTAGGTAACGACTTACCCCATTCACATACACAGAGAGAGAGAGAGAGAGAGAGAGAGAGATTGTGTTCATCTAAAATCCTAGTAAATTTAGGTGAGAATTTCCTACAACAAAACAAGGAAGATGATTTTTTAATGTAATTGAAAGCTTACATTCAACAATACATACCTTCAGATTTTTATCTTTAGAGAAATTTAAATACTCCAGTGTTTTCAGCTGCACACTGAAAATAAAGAGGCACTTCACCAAGGCATTTTTTTGTACATGTTAAACCAAATACCGCCGCCCCGGAACCCTTAAAATTGCGCGACAGCCCTTAATCAGACTGTCCCTTTGTGCATTGATTCAGGTGCAGGCACTTTGAGCATTTGTTGTCAATTTTGTCTAGATGAACAACAATAAACAACAGTTCTTGAATTGGTGACGTGTATTGTAAATTTATTGTGTGGGTTGTAAATAAATATTGCTTAGTTATGATGTTTCTTCTTGAATGGAATCTTTCAAATAAACTGAATGACCACTCATTGCTGGACGTATATTTTTATGAATCCGTGTGTGCGGTACACACACACACACAAGCATATATATATATATATATATATATATATTTATATTTATTTACACACACACACACATACATATATATATATATATGTGTGTGTGTGTGTATGTGTGCTTACTAGATTTTCTACCTTATTGTATTACAATTTAATGCTGCCGGAAGAATACAGTTATTGTATCACCTTAGAATAAAGAATATACAAAACATTATACGATTACATCACATGTGACATACAGACTGACCTTCTCTGTGTTGTGTTTGTGACTGCTGGGAAGGTGGTCCATATTTGTATTCTTGTGTTTATTACTGTTATAAACTGGTATTACATTCATAACTTTTAGTAGCATATAAAAAGTGAAACTACTGTGTTCTTTAACTCTTTGCTCTGCAGTTATAACAGTATTTTCTGTGGAAAATATGACACCTGTAGAAACACCACTGTCGGTCTGTATCGTGATTATGTACGTCACCATCATCATCATCATCACTATCATCATCGTCGTTCGTCCCGAGTTAGGCCTTGATAGACCTGTATCGGCCTCGTCGAATAGTCTCTTCAAAAGTCTTCCAAGCCTTCTTCGTCAATTTGGTCTACAATTCACCATTACTTTAGGCATTCTGATGTTGTTCATTCTTGCTACATGTCGCAGCCAATCTGATTTGTATCTTCTTAGCTCAATTCAACTAGTTGTTCTTTGAACTCTCCCAAAATTTTTGCTTCCATTTTGTGGTCGGAATGGGTGTAGCCGGTTGTTTGTTTGAAAAATTTAATCTCGATTGATGTCAGTCGTTTCTTATCCCTTTTCTAAGGGTCCAAATTTCACTTACACCATAAACATCGCAGTACGAAATTAACTTTGGTTTGTGCAGACTATATTTGTAAAGAATATATACTGTAATTTGTCTTATGGTTGGGGCCAGTAACTGCAATTCCATAGACACATGTAGATAAATCACGAGACTGATTATTCAGTAATCATATTAATTTCTCATATATATGGATTCTAAAAATCATACATCACAATTGGTTTGAAGTTAGCTCATATTGGAACGTTTCATGTTGTAACACTTGTTGTGGGACTGATTACACCTACTGCTTTCATCAGGTTACATTTTTAGTTACAGTTTTTTCTTCGCCCCAAGGAGATTAAAGCTTTCTGAGATGTGGACATATTTTTCCTTAGGATCGTAATGACAATTTTCTTGGACCGCTTAACACGGAAACTGAAGGTAACGTCATCCTTCGAAACATCGGGAATTACCTAGAACACAGGGTAAAATCTCAGAAGACGCTAATGTTTAGGGGGCACTGCTGTGAAAACCTCAAATCTTATGCATTGCGTATATTTGAAAATTGAAAGCAAAGGGAAATACATGTATATTGTAAAGGAGAAATTGAGCGATTTTATAGGATAGACTCTAAAACACGAACACCTCAGGAACGTTTAAACCGCTGACTAAGAATGAATTTTGGAGGAGAAAACGGATCAGTCGTGAAGAAGCGCGGGGTGTCTCTTTCTTGGAAGGATGAGATGGAAGTGTGGGGTTGAAGAGCTTCTGGAAGAATAGGCTTGCTAGAAAATATCAGGAGTTGATATGCGGTGAAACGTCATAGCGTGGGCGCTTAGTGATGCTGAAACTCGCCATTTTATTATAAAACTGGCAGATTGGATTTCCAGATATTCTGTAAATTTTATTGTGGTAAAATTATTTTGCGGAGTTGAAAGGCGAAACAATGTCCAGAAGGCGACGCCGGATGGTATTAATACAGTTCTGGTGAAAAATTGCGACTTCTGGGATATGCCAGCTTTTACTCTGGCATATGCTATCAACCTTACAGTTAAAGCTTGCTGCCTGCTGTAGCTGGTTACGGTACCCTGAAAATGGGGGTAGCAAATTCCGACAAAGAGACTAGTATCTTTCTACCAATCTGTATCATATCGCATGACACTTAGATCTCAGCATTTAGTAGGCTACTTATAAATTATTATTTTGTTAACAAATGAATAAATCGCTTTTTAACTCATTAGTAGTGCTTCGAAAATATTTTAGCTTACACATACAGCCTTATCGTGTAAACATGCATGTGACATTTTATGTTTATGGTTCCGTGCATCGCTGATCTATATTAATAATAGTCCGAGATGCAACACAAAGCAGCCTATTCATTATCCTGCAAGTTCACTCTACATGTTTCGGGTGTCAACCACACCCATCATCAGGAGTACACAAAACTGTAACTACAGCCTCCCGTACTGGTCATAATTTTTGTGCAGCTACCTTCGTCCAACGTGGCCAAGCTAGCTTGGCCACGTTGGAGAGAGGTAGTTGAGAAGTACGGGAGGCTGTAGTTATAGTTTTGTGTACTCCTGATGATGGTTGTGGTTTACACCCGAAACATATAGAATGAACTTGCAGAAGAATAAATATATTGTTTTGAGTTGCATCTCGTTGGGCAATTATTAATATGCACATGCAAATTATATTTGGTTTTGCGTTACCATAACAATTCTATTGACGCTAAACATAATAAACGTGCCTTTTAAAGTGCCCAGAATTATGAAATATGTTTGCAAAATGACACATTTGTTACAAGATATTTTCGTGGCAAGACAGTACGATACCTAAAACTTTATGTTGTAAATCAAAACATACGGATGTAACAAACATATGGCGGTCAGTACTGAGCAGGGTGGTCGGAGCGCCAGCGATAGGTACGCCACAAGCCTGCGTTTCGAACGGACCGACCTCTGCGATTCACAGATTCTTCACATATAAAAATATCACTAAAATAAACATTCGCGGGAGCTTGTCCAGCTTCACCTTCTGTTACGAATTGCGTTGGTGCCTTCAGCGTAATATAGAGGACATAATTTAATTTTAGTATGTTACTGTACTTGGTTGAATCAAACGTAAATTAGTGGACTAAAGAAAGGAAACGAGGAAGAGATAGTGTACCAGACGAAGAAAGAGAAGAAAGTTGTAGGGAATTTATGCAGCAAAGAGAAAGAAATAGAGCATAAGAACAAAATACAACAAGAATAAAAGGTATATATTCAAAAAAAGAGAGGCGAAGGAGAAAGAAGTGTGAGAGAAAGGGTAGAGAAAATCTCGCCGAGAGAGACGACGATTGTTTCTCTTCTGAAAATTTCGTGTTTCTAGCTGACTGACCGAATTAAGTGACATAGATAGATTTCCATGAGGACATTAAAGAAACTACTGCATATAAGTTAGGTGGCAAGCACGCTGATATGCTAAATTCCGCTTCCGTGGCATTAAGTAATATTCCTGTCACCAAATTATTGAATTTTACGTAGCACATGACAACAAATTCATCTTCTGTATTTCAGATTCTTGAGGCTTATATTTGCATGCTAAAATAAATATTTTCTTCTTATATCCAGGAACTAATCCTATTAATTCCTCTACTGTCCTCAGTATTTTCGTTCTGATTCTTTTCATCCTAATATTATTAAATAAATGACAGAAAGTGTGAAGCTATTCTTTATTGAACGCCTTTTTCTTCAACCTAGTGTGTCTACGATTAGGTATGACGTAGGTACCTAATCAATGCATTTATTTATTTTTGGTTTACTCAACGATGCTATTAGTGTCCCAGAACATGTAACGTTGAATGTTGGGAAAGTAAATGAATAACAAGTACAGTTTCTAGAAGGACGTAAAGAGTGAAAAAGTAAACATTTAACAAATGTACGAAAATACATTAAAAATTAAGACAAGAAGGTATCAAAGAAAATGAAGAGAAAACTAATAAGTTATGAGGTACCTGGATATTATTAAATTCCACTGATGACGCGGGAATTTGATTTCCAACTACTGTCCTTGACAGAGGAGTTATAATGTATAATACCCTTAAATGCATTCACTGCCATGCGGTGTAACGAGTTCTGCATTGAAGGTGTAGGGGTCTGTCGGAGACCACGGCAACCTTATGTACGATAGTGACTTGGCTTAGATTAGAATTGCACACCTCCTGAGTGTAAGTCAGCATTGTTACCTCTTCGAATATTTCACCCGTTGGTATCAACCAAGATGTCCTGTAACATCCTCTATTAATTCCAAAGAAATTTCTTTTTATGCTCGCTAGTAACAGTGGGTTAGTCGGGACTTGACTGTAGGCTAATATTGCTGCTTAAAATATAATATAAAATATATATAATACAGTCATACACAAATTTATATTTTATTATATTATATTAGATTATAATTCCAGCTACAAGTTTCGGCCCAATTTTATGGCCATCTTCAGGCTGATCCTTGAACAGGTGGAATGTACAACTGTGTAAAAAGAACAGCCTGAAGATGGACATATAATTGGGCCGAAACATAAAACTGGACTTATAGTCTAATATACTCTAATAAAATATAAATTTGTGTATGACCGAAGAATGAAAACCAACTAGATGCCACTTTATATTCTATTGTACTTCTTATAGGCTCAACATGTTTCGGGTACTACTATGCCCATCATCAGGAGCTCGCGACTATAATGTTGATTACCACATTGGTCGTTTCGTTCTTGGTTTGCTGTAGGGTGGAGGTTAGGTGCGGTTAGGCTGGAGTAGTGTTCGGGCTGCAGCCCGAACACTACTCCAGCCTAACTGCACCGCAAATTAATGTGGCTGCTGTTGTTCGCAAGTGTTGTGTACACACTCTTCAGCTCTTGTAACACCACTCGAATGGACGAAGGAACGCAGCCCCTGCGTTTACTCTTCTCACTCCACCTAAACACACAATGCAGAGCGGGTGGCCGAACTCCCAGACAAAGCGGTAAATCCATGGTTATCTTCCGGAGGAATTAAGGTAGCTCTTCGTGGATCAAGCGGGAAGCGAGACCTGACACGGGTGGGATTCCGCTCTTTGACTTAACCCCCGCCGACCTGTATTATAGCCTTATGTTGATAAGTCCTTTCTGTGCTACACCGTCACTTTCATTTACCTTACAGACGGAGAACTCAAAATTAACGAAATCCCTTATCACTACTTACAGATTTGACATCATAAATTACTAGTAAAAAAAATCCCATTGGAAATTCTATAGCTGTCTGTCTGAGATAATGGAGATAGTGGCTGTGTGTTAGAGGGTGTCTGTGTATTTACGGAGGTCGTCTTAGGATTACTGCCGTCTATTACAACATTACACAGTACATCTATTGTGAGTGAAGGACATAAAGAGATAGCCAGCCGTTGAAGGCCCTATAGTAACTGTATATTCCACCTTACATAACATTAAGCAAGTATAAAACTTGTCATACTGTGCACTTCTATGTTTGATATGTTTCTCACAGCAGAGATCAGTTAGTTAGTTCAATAGATTTAACCGCCTTGTCATGATTATGGAAAGGAGTTGGCGTTTTGGTAAACTGAGAACTGAATTTACGTGTATACTTAAGATAAAAGTTACTTTTCGAAGTGTTCAATTGACATAAACATTGAAATTCAAGGTTCCTGGAATGTTTGACTGTGTCATTGATTAAATGATTTCTACTTACCCAAAGGGGGCAGCCGAATGTTCTAGAAGAATTAAATCTTCAGCATCGCTTTTGTGAGAACCCTAACATTTCGCTCGACATAGACCTTTTCCAGGGAACATATCTCTTGACAGATGCTGACCTCATAAATGAACTTGTTTTTATGTAAAATGAAAATTCTTTACAGTTTTCACGACAGCCCATCAATGGTTCTTACTCTCTATCAGGTAAATTCTGTAGTACTTCCTCGTATCTCATTTATTCAGGTACATTTCAAGACTATCCTCTCAATTTGTGATTAAATCTCCTAAGTTTTGTCTTCCATTCAGATTCTGCGATTACAATTTTGTATATTTCTTTCCTTGTGTCATCCCAATATTCGTTTATTTCTATATTTCTTTCTCCCCCTATTCCATTCTTGCTTTCGATTCTTACTTTTAAATATTATTTATTTACATTAAGTTTTGTTTGTATACAACCTTTTGGTACATTAAACGCGAAATTTAATGATATACTATTGAACCGCGTCGAGCAGAACCAAAAGTTTTTAAATCCAGCGACTTCAAAACGATGCGATCTGCCTCTTGATAGTTGTGCGCGTTTTATTCTGTGTAACAAATCCTCTGAACAACCCGACCACGATAACAGGGTAACATATTACACAGAGAAGGTTACGTTAATGCTGTCAAGGCGCCTTTAGGTCCCGCATTAAGTTACGACGTCAGTACAGGAGTTTTACAAATGGCCTCCTTTGATTACATTTACATAATACTTCCTCCCCTTTTTCTCAAGAAAGTGGAAAAAGAAATTAACCATTATGTCTTCCGAAATGCGCCGATTTTAATGCAGTGAGTCGTTACTAGTTAGGAATAACCCGTGAAGGTGTATTTTAATGTCTATTGGTGAATGTTTATTGGAAAGTAAATTTGGTTATAAGAAGGGAATTAATGATAAAATCTTTAGATATGCAGTCTATTTACGTTGAAGATAAAATAAAATCTTCAAGTCTATGTCAACAAGGGGCTCAGAATATTCTTACATAAGAGGGATGTTGGGGAGGTTAAATAGTAATTTGATAATTTGAGGTTTGATTCAAGTTTTACAGCATTTTACGCCGTTCCGACTGGTAAATATTAACTGACAGTTTTCCGTGTTTCATACAGATTGGGGAATTTCTTGACCAGCCAAATGAATTTAATGTGCTCAGTGACTGCCTTTAGGGCTGAAGTTATTTAGATAGGTAGTAGGTAGGTAGGTGGGTAGGTGGGTGGGTGTGTGGATATGTGGGTGGTTGGGTGGGTGGGTAGGTAGGTAGGTGGGTAGGTAGGTATGTAGGTTGGTTGGTTGGTTGGTTGGTTGGTTGGTGTGTGGGTGGGTAGGTAGGTAGGTAGGGAGGTAGGTAGGTAGGTAGGTAGGTAGGTAGGTAGTTCTTGCTACCCTTAACACATGTTAAAGCACGTAAGAAAAAGTAGTTGCCTTGAGAACTCTAAAGGCCTTACGTATTTATCATTTTATAGTTTATGTATGGTTGCTGTCAACGTCGAGTGGTTTATAGTGAGAAATGGATCGGAAATTATGTGGAAGAGTGCAATTGTTACCATTTTCAGGTATGTCGCGGCATTTATATAGAACGTGTGAGAAAAATAACGAAAATCTCCCTGAAGGTAATGTAGGTCCCTGTGGAAGTTCCAATTGTGTAATTCCGATATACATTGCAGAAACGATACTGCTAGAGCCAACGTGTTCGCTTTCCCAAGATTTATCTTTAGATCATTAAGTCATTTAAATCTCTAATGCCTTGTGCTGTAGGATATGCTGTTAATTTACCAGCCTGACGGAGCAAATACACGAGATGTTCAAATTAGGAAGTCTGTTCGAGCGTCCAGGATTAAGACACGAAAGCGCGGTATAGAGAGGGCTTCTGATGAATTCAGGGTCTGTCGAAAACACCGCTCTAGTCTCTGTGGTCAATTTACTTGAGCCCGTTACTATAATGGACATTTCCTTCTTATTCATTTAACTAGCGCTACCGTGCAGGGATTTCTGCTTTGCAATTTAAGCATCAGTTTTTGTTTGTCTTCGTGGTTATCTTCAGGTAACACAATGCAGATTTCCAGCAACTTGCCTGCGACAGTAAGTAATATATGTCCGTATCTTCATGGAAATATAATCGAAATTAAGCATATGATTAAATATGCATAAAGTATTTTATTCAGTCACAACACAACATCAATGTATAGTCAATAATATAGAGTTTTGGCTACAAGTTTCGGATTCATCAAACCATCCTCAGGCCAATATTTATTATATGAAGGTACAATCAATATGTGCGTACATTATGGGATCTCATAGCGTTTACACTAATAACAGCTAAAATCATACCAGTTTTAAATAATTTTAATTCCAAGTTAATGTATTTGTAAAATCTATTGACAGAATGTAATGTGATTGAATATGCTACCTGCCTTCACTCGTTCCTCGGTTCATAACGCGCTCTGTTACCATGGTCACCATGGTAGCTGTGTTCTCTGTGACATACGCTAGGATGCAACGTTATAGCTTAGTACTGCTTATGGTTTCCATGTTTATCGTGTGTCGACTCTGTGAATTACGCGGAGAGGCAGAATAAACAGATGAACATTGAGCATGCAAAGCTATAGAACAGGGTGGAATCATTCCGAGAGATGAGCCTCACGTCTGATTTGCTCCATAAACAAAGAAACGACCGATGAGCGTAGCTGTACTATGGAGAGCGCGTGAATATTACGGTGGACCGTAATATGGCATTTTACAGGGTACATTCTTCGTAAGATACGCGGTGAGCATCAAGCATGATTGCCATGGCTATCAGGTGTGACTCGTAAAGGGACGAAGAAAAGCGAAAGATTTTCTAGGAAGAAAATTAGATAGAATCCTGTCAGTTCAAAAGTGGCGGAATTGAGGAAAGGAATCTAAAATGGCTGGGTCTAAAAGAGAATTTCCGCAACAAAATTGTGGTGATAGGTAAAATGTGATTTGATGGTGTCTCGGACGAGGGCAGGGCATGCGGTTAGTATTTGAAACAAATAGCCTCTCTTAAGTAACTTTATATATTCCAACAACTGTACTGTGATTTGGTACAATGATATACAAACATGTGATCAACGTCCCATATGTTTCGACCATTTTCGCCCGTGTTCATGGAGGTATTCAACAAAGGAAAAATACAACAATGCCTAATTATATCATAGGTTTGTAATAAGAGAGTTAAATACCAGTGTTAAAATATTTAAAAACATACAAGCATTGTGCATCATGTATATCGTAATAATTATTTTCGAATTGCATAATGATGATAATAATAATAACAATAATAATGTAGACCCCACTGATTTTAAGAACCATTGTATTAATATCCTTTTTCTGTTACAGTATCTACGAAGTGGTCTGTATTGAATGTTTCCTGACTGAAATATTTTAGGAAGGTTTCGTCACCACGCGGTATATTGTTTACGTGCCACCATCACATTTTCATGCCTTGTCGTACATAACCCTTGGATTACACAACAATAAGACTTCCAGATTTTAATATCCTGGGTACACTTCGTACCCACATTTCTTAATTATTTTCTAAACATGTTTTTTAAAAGTTTGTTTTTTAGTCTTGTAGTCAAAAAAATTGCTTTTATTAAAATTTTTCATCTCTCATGTAACTGTATAGATTAAAATGCCTAAATTTTTTAGAACAAAAAATATTGTTGAGAACAGAAATGTGAATTAAATTTGTCTGTAATATGATTGTTCCTTCCAAGTGCTTAATTTTAAGTTGTCTTGATAGAGCTGTCCTTGCACACCAATTCCGGATACTGACATAATTTCCAATCTTACTGCCCTTGTCTGTTGCCCTTGTTGTTGACAGCTTGCTCGCAAGCTGTCAGCAAACCTGTATGACATATACCTATTGCTGTGTGTACAGTGAAAAAAACTCTTGATGATGGACAGAGGAACTGTTCGAAACATGTAGAGTTTTATTCCAAAAATAAATTTGAGAAATTAGTGAATCTAGTTGGTTTTATTATAAGATTATTACAATGCACGGTCATCTGAACGTCAAATTAAACAAAATACGTTCATGTAAGTAGAATTTTCCAGGACTTCAAATGAAACTGCGCCTTGTCACTTGCACGCAAGAATAGACTTAAGATTTTCGTAAAATCTTATTACTGATAAGAAATTCAGTTATCCACGTAATTGGTCCGTCAAGTACCGTGATTATGTGTTCAGATGCTACATTTCACTTTCCGTTCCCTTATCAATAAGAACCTGAAGGTACACAAAATACTTTTTAAAATCTCTGTTTTTATCTGACTGAAAATAATCTGCATATCAGATCGGTTAATGTAATTATGCGAGATAAGCAGTTTATCACTTTCTGACGACAATATGTCATATCTAGTACTAATCAGCTATTGGATTTTGTTCATTATAAAGTTCAAACGTATACAAAGACTTGTCATAGCGTTTCGGAAATTGAATCTCTTTAATATGAGTTGATACGTAGGGAGGCATCTGAAATGACTGACTCGTTAGAATAGGGCTGTTCTTAATCACTGGACCCAGTGATGAGCATTTTAAACATTGGACGATGGACAATGTACAAATCGTAATGATTTGTGTACGAATAATAGGTCTTTATTCCGAGAATCCTGTGAAATACAATAATGTTCTGTGGCCAAATGGATTCTTTAATGATGAAGCTGGTTTTGCTTGTTCGTATTAACCACTGCGCTTAAAAGTTATGTTCTTTCATCACGTAACACGTAGGGATTACAACCAGCACTGCTGCAACATTTAGGCTTGGTCACAGTAAGCAGTACAGTTGGGAGGACAATAACGTTTTATTTTCTGAGGAAAATTCTGGTATGTAGTTGAAAATTGTCCGTATCTTTGGAGGTAAATGAATTTTCTTTGTACGGCTTATTTTGGAACAGACCCGGCCTATTCTCTTTTGTACTTTGTGCTGGAGGATCGAAGCGAAATGCATCTCTTCTCGGAGTCTAATTGAGGTGCTTTATGTTGACTTGTAAAGTAACGATATGAAGCTGGTAACAATGGATGTCGCGATATAACTGGTATGCGGAAACACGAGCACGTTTTATGTACATTTGTCTGCGACAGAAAGAAACTTCCAGCTGCTTGAACAAGAAGTGCATAAAAACACACAACCTTTCTCTGTGTGCAGTATCTATATCAAACACATGGAACGTAGGAGATAAACAAGGAGTTACAAGGTGTAGGCGGGAGTTTGGTGGTTTCTCTGCTGATATTCTGATTTTTCGATTATCGAAGTTGCGGTACATCACTCCTCATTCGTTTTTGGAGGTCCCGCGGTACAAATTTCATCCCAGTGACTGGCTGTCCTAATTGTTGTCTCCCGTAATTTTCGTCACTTTTTCTTAATCTACCAAGGTAGCAACCTACCCCAGATCTGGCCAACTCGGATCTGTCACATCAGTTACTGCCAGTTATTCACCGATTGCTCCTACATCCGTTTTCGAGGTAATCTGAGTTAATCGTTTATGTCTCGTATCTGTTAAAACAAATGGACGAATGGAGTATTTGGGGAGGTCTATAAAGTCGGTTTGCATGTACATGTGGAGTGTCTGTACCCTTCAGATACACCGCCTGTCCTAAAAGTCGCTGTACCGGTATAGTTACATAATTCAAATATAAATATGTGCACTTGCGTTCTGTTCATTCTTATTAGTAACAGTTCGCAATACTGTCGTTAAAGTAGCTCATAATTACGTAAGATTTTGTGTCGTAGTTTTGTTTATTGAATTGGTAATTGTAAATAGAACGTTGTTTCCCGGTAACATGAGTATAATTTCTGTATCGTGGCTTTTAGGACACACTGTGTTCTGTGAGATGAATACTTCATTATACACGAAGCAGTAAGATACGCCCTAAGTAATGAGTGTGTTAAATTCGTAATTTTTAGCACTCGTACACTTTGAGAGAGCCTGCCACGTTCCACCAAGTGTCAAATGACACAGACATTCATGTGAAATTCATGAAGACACTGAAGTAAAATTATTTTCACAGTATCAAAAATTAAGGCATTTCGGAATTCGTGCAAAGCAATAACCAACCAAACAGAACATAGCAATAACCAACCAAATATAATATTGCAATAACCAACTAATAGAACATAGCAATAACCAATCAATAGAACATAGCAATAACCAACCAATAGAACATAGCAATAACCAACCCATAGCACATAGCAATAACCAACTAATAGAACATAGCATTAACCAATCAATAGAACATTGCAATAACCAGCTAATAGAACATATCAATAACCAATCAATAGAACATTGCAATAACCAACTAATAGAACATAGTAGTAACCAACCAAATAGAATATTGCAATAACCAACTAATAGAACATAGAATAACCAATCAATAGAACATTGCAATAACCAACCAATAGAACATAGCAATAACCAACTAATAGAATATAGTAATAACCAACCAAATAGAACATAGCAATAACCAACTAAATAGAACATAACAATAATGAACCAAATAGAACCTTGTAATGACCAACTAATAGAACATAGCAGTGACCAACCAAACAGAACATAGCAATAACCAACCAAATAAAACACAGCAATAACTAGCCAAATAGAACATAGCAATAGCCAACCAAATAAAACATAGCAATAGCCAACCGCATACAACATAACAATAAACAATTAAGTACAACATACCAATAACCAACCAAATAGAACATAGGAATAGTCAACCAAAGAGAACATAACCTTGCTTTAGAAGAAAACATTCTCTTATCTGAAAAATAATCATTATTATTTAGGCAGCTCAATATTTCATTATCTTGTTGCAAAAATCCGCTAACTACACATATTCGTTTTCACTTAAATCTAGTTCATATCCCAATATACCATTTCCTTATGTGCCATTCTGTTGTTATATTACCAATTAGATGTGGATCTCTTTAACAGAGTTTTGCGAAATGCAATTTTGCACGTACTGCCCATCAGCTCATGATTACTAAGATAATACTTGTGCAAGATATTTTTGTATCATAGTGCGAGGTGACTCTGAATGTTGTGTTTTACAACATTCAGAGTCACCTCGCACTATGATACAAAAATGTTGTGTTTTACAACATTCAGAGTCACTTCGCACTATGATACAAAAATGTTGTGTTTTACAACATTCAGAGTCACCTCGCACTATGATACAAAAATATCTTGCACAAGTATTATCTTAGTAATCATGAGCTGATGGGCAGTACGTGCAAAATTGCATTTCGCAAAACTC
>Ga0123353_10002547_pt1 | contig 22647 bp, 18 predicted proteins | sample TergutLab28metaG_3_FD_92763 | JGI IMG/M metagenome (GOLD analysis project Ga0123353, IMG submission 92763) | Labiotermes labralis P3 segment gut microbial communities from Petit-Saut dam, French Guiana - Lab288 P3 | ecosystem: Host-associated > Arthropoda: Insects > Digestive system > Gut ... | reverse complement strand
TATCATTTGCATGTTGTCTATATTCCTGTTGTCGAGAAAAAGGTATATTTTCGGAAAAATAATAAGAATCCGGAGCTTGCCGGAAAACTGAGAGAAGTGATAACTCAAGTAAGTCATTGTAAAAAATGGCCACGGGACAGGGATGAAAACGGTCGTTGGATCAACAGCTATTCACTACTTCAAGACAGATATTTTGAGCATATGAAAGCAGCCGGCTTCATGGACTTTGAGCGTGGCGAACGCGGCAGCACTGCCGAGCATCTTAGTGTCATTGAGTTTAAGACCAAAGCGGAAATGGAGCGTATTACTGATTTGACCGTTAAAGCCGAAGAAAAAGAACGAGAAATTGTTGTGCTTGATGAGAAGGCGGATAACAGGAAAAAGTTCATTGAACGTCAGAATGAACGCATTACGGTTAATAAAAAGGCAATAGCTACCATTGAGCAAATTGATGGCATGGGGAAATCTAACCTTATCAGCAGCGGATACAATTTCACTGTTGATGAAACACTCACATTGAAAACCCTTGCAAAAAGAAGTGTCAAAGACCGAAAAACTGCAAGCGATATGAAAAAAGAACGCGACAAAGCTGTGGCAGAGCTAACCGAAGTGAAAAAGAAAGTACCATCAATCAAAGACAGCCTCAATTTCGGAAAGTTCTTATCTGCCCTGAAACGAGCACCGAAACGCTTGATGCAGGTTATAGAGGATATCCTGCACTCACCGCCGGAGCGATCCGGCGCAGAAATAGATTTGAACGTAAATAAGCGTAAAAGTTTTGATATCCCTCGATAAAAAAGACAGGAGGATATTGGATTATGAATATACCGCAAATTACCAGTATTGATAATGCATTGAAAATCTACTATACGCACTCGGAAATAGGCAACAAAGAAATCGCATTACTGTTTGGTCGTCACTCATCAGCAACCGCGGCAAAACTAAAGAAGGTGGTGAAAAACGAGATGATAAAACGTAATGAAATATCATATGGTCTATACAAGGTGAAAACAGGAACGGCTTTTGATGTTTGGGGTATAGATGTCTCCGACTTAGAAAAGCGCAGGAAGAAGCTGCAAGCATTGAAATTGCAGTAAAATAATGAGATTCAACCTTGCATATTTTCGCAGAATTTGATAAAATAAGTATGCAAGGTTGAGTCGGCTTGGAGGTTAAAAATGCCGATTTACAAGGTTAATGGAAGTAAGAAAGACGGATTACAAAAATACCACGTTCGCATAAACTACATATCCTGCGACGGCAAGTTCAAACAGCTCACCAGAACTGCGTACGGTTCAGAAGCAGCTAAAGATTTAGAGGCAAAACTGCAAAATGATATTAAAGCAAAGCAAGTAAGCTCTGACAGTAAAAAGACAATTGACAAGCTGTTTAATGAGTATATCGCTACAAAGAAGCATGATGTGCGGAAAACAACTTATCTCAGGTATGAACAGTTGTACGGATTGTACATCAAGCCGGAGCTTGAGAAAGTGAAAATCTATAAGCTGACGATTCCGAAGCTGCAGGAATGGAAGATGTACATTGAAAAACTGGGGATAGGTCTGACGACAAGGAATCATGCGTATGCGGTACTAAGAATACTGTTGAATTATGCAGTAAAAATGGAGTATATTCCGAAAAACCCGTTGATTGCCATAGGTTGCTTCAAAGACGCAACACACGAGAAAACCGAAATGGGGTACTATACACCGGAAGAGTTCTTGCAATATATAAGTGTGGCAAGGGATTATGCGAGTAAGCAGCAGGCAGAGTGTAACAGCTTGTTTGAATGGGATTTCTACGTGTTCTTCAACATTGCGTTTTACACGGGATTACGTAAAGGTGAGATTCTTGCTCTTAAGTGGAGCGACATAGACGGCGAGTACATAACAGTAAGTCGTAGTGTAAACCAAAAAGTGCGCGGGGGAGATGTAGAAGGTCCTCCGAAAAGCAAAAGCTCCAACAGAACACTCCAAATACCGCTGCCTCTAATAAGTATTCTGGATGAACACAGGAGCCGTCAAGAAGAAAACTTGTGTCACTTTTCCGGGGAGTTTAGAATATGTGGTGGTGAGAGTTCTATCAGAGACACAGTTGTATGCAACAAGAATATAAGGTATGCCAAGCTGTCAGGGCAAAAGAAGATAAGGGTGCATGATTTTCGTCACTCCCATGTCTCGGTACTGGCTAATGAAGGTATCAATATTCAAGAAATTGCCCGCAGACTCGGACATTCTAAAGTAGAAATGACATGGAACACCTACTCTCACTTATATCCACGGGAACAGGAAAAAGCTGTTAGTGTACTAAACGAGATTGTCTTACTCCAATCAACGGCAAGTTAAGAAGTATGCAGTAATGGTCTGGATTGCTTCGTGCGCTCGCAATGACGATGGTTACTCCGTACACGAATCGTACACGAATCGTACACGAATAAGTTGAAAGAAGGCGAAAATCAACAAAACGAAGCGAAGCAGCAATGTGCGATAAATGTAGCAATACAAAGGGTTTCGGGCATAAATTAAACTCAGATAAACACCCGAAACCCATAACCCGCAAAATGGTCTATCCCTGCCGCTCGACCGGTGATCCGTCCGTCATGCAGCAGGGATAGTTTTTCTCAATGAAACTTTAGCGTGAGTACATTCTAGCATACCTTTTTTCTTAATGTGTGTACATACATTGAATTTATTATTACATCTATGGTAAAATGTGTTAAGAGAATATTAAGGGGAATGATGTACAATGGAAAAGGCTGTTGCTGTTGAATATTTGTTTAAAAGCACTAAAATTGAACAAGGGAAACCTTTTATTGTCGCAGAAAAAGAGCATAATACTGATATTTGTAACAATAACAGCGGTCGGGAAAAGACGATAGCATATAAAATTCTGCGGGCACATGAAGATGATTCATCTTTTATTAAAGATACTAATTATAAAGATGCGAAAACTCATTCTTGTAAAACTAAAATGTGCCTAAGGTTCGATGCGCTTGCATCGCATGACATAACCTATGTAGGTATTATTCAAACGGCAATAGCATCGGGTCTGAAAGAATTTCCGGTGCCGTATGCGCTCACAAACTGTCATAACAGCTTATGTGCAGTCGGTGGGACGATTAACGAGGACGACCACGCATTCGGATTGTCTGCCGCAAAAAAATTCGGCGGCATTTTTGTACCTGCCAATCATGCTGTTATACACCAATATGCACGCGAGAAGCTTACAGGATGCGGAAAAATGATACTTGGTTCAGATTCACATACACGTTACGGATGTTACGGAACACTCGGTATTGGCGAAGGCGGCGGCGAGCTTGTAAAACAGCTGCTTAAAAATACATACGACATCGACCCACCGGAAGTTGTGCTAGTCTGGCTGGAAGGAACGCCAAAAAAAGGCATCGGTCCGCATGACGTGGCCCTAGCACTGATTAAAGAAGCTTTTCCCGATAGTAGGGTGAAAAACAAAATACTCGAGTTCGCAGGACCCGGTATAGGATCTCTTTCAATGGATTTTCGCATTGGCATTGATGTAATGACAACTGAAACAACCTGTCTGTCTTCGATTTGGGTAACTGATGAAACAGTACATGAGTATTATAAAAATGTCGGCAGACCGGAAGACTACAAGAAACTCAGCGTTGAAGAAGGAGCATGCTATGATGCATTGTTGAAAGTAAATCTGGATGCGATTGAATCCATGATAGCCATGCCGTTTCACCCTTCAAAAGCAATGACTATACATGAGTTACAAAGCGAGCCGGAGCGTATTTTACAAGAAGCTCAAGACGATTGCAATAGAGAGCTTAGCGGTAAAGTTAAGTTGAACTTGATGCATTATATAAATGAAAAAGGTGAAGTAACGTGCGAACAGGGCGTTATTGTCGGCTGTGCGGGAGGAATGTATGAGAGTATATCCGAAGCTGCTGACATTTTATGTAGCAAATCAATAGGCAACGGATTCTTTGAGCTCTCGATCTATCCGTCCTCAACACCGATATCACTGGCGATTACCCGTGATGGTATTGCTGAAACACTAATGAACTCCGGCGTACTCATAAAACCTGCATTTTGCGGACCATGTTTCGGTGCCGGTGACACCCCTGCCAACAACACACTATCGATTCGCCATGCAACAAGGAACTTTGCTAACCGTGAAGGCTCAAAACCGGCAAACGGTCAAATCGCGGCAGTCGCTCTAATGGATGCGCTATCAATTGCGGCAACGGCGGCAAATGGGGGAGCACTGACAGCCGCAACAGACATCGAATATACGATTACACCTCGTAAATATGTGTATGATGGTAGTGTTTACGAAAAGCGTTGTTATAACGGCTTTGGTAGACCTGACCCGACAGTCCGGCTGCGTATGGGACCGAACATAACTGGTTGGCCGAAGTTTTATAAACTGGAAGAGTATCTGCTCATCAACCTATCTGCCGTTATTCACGACGAAGTCACGACAACAGATGAACTCATACCGTCGGGCGAAACCTCATCATACCGGTCAAACCCGATTGCGCTTTCAGAATTTACATTGTCGCGACGTGTGCCTGAATACGTTGAGGCAAGCAAGAGAATAAGAACATTAGAAGAAAAACGACGAGAGGGACAGCACCCGGAAGAAGTCATGCAAATTCTGGACATTGTCAGAGGGGATATAAATAAAACCTCAATCGGGTCATGTTTATTCGCAAAAAAACCAGGTGACGGAAGCGCAAGGGAACAAGCGGCATCCTGCCAAAGAGTACTCGGCGGTTTGGCAAACATTTGCTATGAATATGCAACAAAACGATACCGCTCAAATTGCATAAACTGGGGAATACTCCCATTTACAATAAGCAAGGACACACTGTTTGAATACAATCCGGGTGATTGGATTTATATTCCCGGGATAAGAAACGCGATATTATCAGGTGATGAAGTTATTCCGGCTAAAGTTATATCAGGGAGTATAGTTAAAGATATAACATTGGAATGCAGCGGACTTAGTGATGAAGAGCAGCAAATCCTTACAGATGGTTGTCTGATAAATTACTATTCTAAACAGTTATAGAATAAAAGAGAGCTGTTATGCAAATGTACAACAGCTCTCAAACATATTTAAGCGTTATTGCGTGTTATCCTCCTGATAATTCTGCTATTAAAGCATCAATCTCTGATTGACTCAATAGCCTGCCGGGGTCGTTGTCATCTTCTGCCGGGGTGTTTGTGACAGGTTGGTAGTCTTTGATTTCCACAGGAATATTATCTGTATCAAACTCGTATAGCTTACAATTAGAAGAATCTATGATATATTCCTTACCAAATTCGGGCAAACCGGTAAAGAACCAGTACATAACTCTTAAAACATGCTCGGGGACAACCAGGAGCATTGTTTTTGTCCTGAATATTTTAACCATATTATTCATATATGCAATAACTCTATTTGCGGTTTCTCTAACAGTTTCACCGTCCGGAGTTGCGGCGTTACCAAACCAACTGCTTAACGCAAACATGTCAACTTCTGATGTGGGTTTACCTTCAAGGCTTCCAAATGCGCGTTCGTATAGCTTTAAGCCTTTGGTGATTTTGATTTCATCAATTCCAAGAGCAGTAGCAATGATTTGGGCAGTTTCCATCGTCCGCTTCTGAGGTGATGACAATATCATGTTAATCCCTTTAGATTGCAAGTTTTTTGCTGCTTCCTGCGATTGTACTCTGCCTGTCTCATTTAATTCAGGATCACTTGTACCTATTATACGCCCCTCTGCGTCAAAGTCTGTTTGTCCATGCATTAATACATATGCTTTCATGTAAACTCCATTCCTTTCAATCAACTCGCACGCCGTGTTTTATCTATGCAGAATAAAAATAGCGTGAAAGAAATATAAGATACTGTGAGACTTGGCGCGTAACTCCATTTCTTATTATTTTTTCTGAGAATTAGCATGAAATGGAGCATATATCGCCATTATACACAAGTGACTAAATAAAAACAACAGTTTACATATTAAAATGTTATTCCTTTTTTGTTGAACATTTGGTATTATGTCGTTACAACTACAATCAAAGAAGAGAATCGATGGAAAAAATATCTGTAAAACGAATTAAGCCGTTTGCCAGGCTGCCGGAGCGGCAGACTGCCGGCAGTGTTGGCTATGATATATCAGCTTGTCTGGAAAGTGATATTGTACTGAAACCCGGAGAAACTCAAAAGGTCGGCTCCGGTATAGCCATTGCGCTTGAACCCGGATATGCGGCATTTATTTATGCAAGAAGCGGACTTGGTATAAACTTCGGAGTCATACCTGCAAACTGTGTAGGAGTCATAGATTCAGACTACAGAGGTGAGGTAATTGTCGGCTTGAAGAATACCTCAAATGAGCCATATGAAGTAAAACATGGTGATCGTATAGCTCAAATGGTAATAAAAAAAAGTGAAACTCCTGACATAGTCCTTTGTGATGATCTTGAGAAAACTGAGCGCGGAGTCGGCGGATTCGGGTCAACAGGTCAGGGGTAAGGAATAAGGTGTAGAGACAATGGGAAGTCCAATTTATTCAGTGGTTGTTCCTGCTTATAATGAGCAGGAGGTAATTAAAGAGACATATACCCGGCTCACAAAGGTTATGACAGGTATGGGAGAACCGTATGAACTTATATTTGTCAATGACGGTAGCAAGGATCAGACAGCGCATATAATTGCGGAGCTTTGTGAAAATGACCCCTGCATCCGGCTAATTAATTTTACCCGGAACTTTGGGCACATGCCCGCAATATCCGCCGGAATGGAGCATGCACGGGGGCAAGCGATTTTTATCATAGATGCGGATTTGCAAGACCCGCCGGAGATTTTCCCCGAAATGGTCGCAAAATGGAAAGAGGGCTATCATGTTGTTTACGGCAAACGGATTAAACGTAAGGGTGAAACAATTTTTAAACGTGTGACAGCAAAAGTATTCTACCGCTTTTTGCGGATAATGACATCTGTGGATCTGCCGCCTGATACAGGAGAGTTTCGTCTGATAGACCGAAAAGTATGCGATGCTGTTAATAAACTTCCCGAAAAGAACCGCTACATAAGAGGTCTTGTAAGTTGGGTCGGTTTTAAACAAGTCCCTGTGGAATATCATAGGGAAAAAAGATTTGTAGGTGAAACAAAATACCCGCTTCGAAAAATGATATCATTTGCCATGGACGCAATAACATCATTTTCCTATAAGCCGCTAAAATTCGCGACTTTGATTGGGATTGTTATTTCCATACTAAGCTTCTTGTATATATTATATGTTCTTTATCAGGTCTTCTTCACAGACCGGACAATAACAGGCTGGGCGTCCACAATAGCTGCAATCCTTTTTACACAAGGAATCGTCCTTATGATTTTAGGTTTAATGGGTGAGTATATTGGAAGGATTTACACAGAATTACAAAACCGCCCGAACTATATAGTTCAGGAGATTATTACGAAAGATGATAATTTAGAATAGTAGTTACCTCGATACGCTTTGCAAAGTTATCATAACCCGCTTTCCTTCTTCGTTATGAACCTGTACAATGCCTTTTTCGTACTCTTCAAGTGTACAGATTTTCCTTATATTGCTGCCTTTTTTTGCCACGACATAGAGAACATCGGAATTGTTTTGTAAAAACAAACGCTCCAAGCCATGTATAACCTCAACTTGAGGTTTTATCTTTTTTTTATTGAAAAATCCCATACTTCACCTATCGACGATACTCTTTATATAAGGGGACAACCCCCGTCGCATGCGGGCGGCACCACCCTCTTGCGAGAAAGGGGGACTAAGCTGTCTCTATTTCCGCAGCCTTCTGCAACCCTAATTTCTCCACGGCAGCTTCACGCATTTTATACTTCATTATCTTCCCCGCAGCATTCATCGGAAACTCAGTGACGAAATCTATGTAGCTCGGTACTTTGTGCTTAGCCATGTTGGCATGTACGAAATCCTTGACATCTTGCTCTGTCATTTCCTCATCGTCTTTTAATATTATACATGCCATGATTTCCTCACCGTATTGCTCTGACGGCACTCCGATGACTTGCACATCTCTTATCTTTGGATGCGTATAGAGAAATTCTTCAATCTCTTTCGGATAGATATTCTCACCGCCGCGAATTATCATATCGCGAAGTCTGCCCGTTATGCGGAAGTTTCCGTCAGGCGTTCTGCATGCAAGATCGCCCGTGTGCAGCCAGCCTTCCGGGTCAATGGCAGCGGCTGTTGCTTCAGGCATTTTATAGTAACCCTTCATGAGATTGTAGCCTCGAGCGACAAACTCTCCGTTTTCGTTATCGGGCATTTCCTTATTGGTTTCGGGGTCAACTATCTTACATTCGACTCCGGGCAGCGGTCTGCCGACTGTTCCTACACGCACTTCAACAGGATCATCTATGGAGCTCATCGTGCAGCCCGGAGCACTTTCTGTCTGCCCGAACACAATAGTTATCTCCGACATATTCATTTTATCAATAACATCACGCATAACGGAGATAGGGCAGGGGCTTCCCGCCATTATACCCGTTCTGGTGTGAGTAAAATCGTCGGGGTTAAAGTCGGGGTGCTCAAGCATTGCGATAAACATAGTCGGTACGCCGTTTATAGCTGTTATCCGCTCTTGCTTTACACAAGCAAGCGCAGCTTTTGGCGTAAAATACGGCAGCGGCGACATTGTCGAGCCATGTGTCATTGATGCCGTCATAGAGAGTACCATGCCGAAGCAATGAAACATCGGAACATGAATGAGATATCTGTCTGCCGTTGAAAGATCCATACGATCGCCTATGCATTTACCGTTGTTAATAATGTTGTGATGTGTTAACATAACACCTTTCGGAAATCCCGTAGTTCCCGAAGTGTATTGCATGTTACATACATCATGCGGATGTGTCAGTGCTGCAAGGCGATGAACCTCTTCGATTGGAATACCGGACCCCATTTCTAAAGCTTCATCCCAGGTCAGGCAACCCTTTTGCTTTGATGTTACATTAATTATACGGCGCAAAAACGGTAAACGCTTGCAATGCAAAGGCTTTGATGGAGATGAATATTCAAGCTCCGGACAGAGTTTCTTAATAACACCGACGTAGTCAGAATCTCTGTAGCTGTCAATCATCACAAGTGTGTGAACGTCAGCCTGCCTCAAGAGATATTCCGCTTCTCGTATTTTATACGCGGTATTCACTGTAACCAGTACCGCACCTATTCTTACAGCAGACCAGAATGCAACAAACCATTGCGGAACATTTGTCGCCCAGACAGCAACCTTATCACCGGGCTTCACGCCAAGCGCAATCAAGCTGCGAGCGAAGTTATCGACATCGTCACGAAACTCCGAATAAGTCCGTGTATAATCAAGAGTAGTGTATCGAAATGAATATTGGTCGGGAAACTCTTCGGTGACACGGTCAAGCATTTGAGAAAATGTAATATCAAGCAACTTGTCCTTAGGCCAGATATATTTTCCGGTCTTTCTGATATTATCATAGTATTTTTCTGTTCTTGCTCTAGTGTGCATCAACTGATTCATTGCATTGACATAGTGTGGGAGTACGACATCTGCATCATCGAGACCTGAATTATCGCCGGTCATGTCAAGCGCAAGATGCCCTTTATAGTCAATAGACCGTAGCGCAAGCAGCATTTCATTCAAAGGAACATCGCCATCACCTGCCAGGCAACGTATGATACTATCTCCTGACTTAAAGGAATCGCAGACATGCACGAACTTGACATATGCTCCAAGGTTGCGAATGGTCGTATCACCCGATTCCTCGCCGTAAACAAAGGTATGATGCAAATTCCAAAGAGCAGCAAGGTTATCACTGGCAAAACGTTCAAGAATCCCGTTCAGTCTGTCCGTTTTCGCAAAAACATCTTTAGTTTCTACAAGAAGAATTATCCCTTCTGCCTCTGCTTTGGGTAAAAGAACTCCAATCAGTGAAACAAGACGAGCCTCATCAGCGTTTGTTTGAAAATCCATGTCCAGGCATACGTACGGTGAGCGCAGAACTCTAGCCAGTTCAATAGCTTCCGCAGCCGCATTTAAAGCAGAATCATGTGTTTCCGCGACAAATGATTCGGGATACTCGATATGCTTTTGCTTGTCAAAATCCGATGAAATACTTGTAGTTACTAAAATACTTCCTTGAGCAGCGACGACACTGCCACCGGAGACATCTACAGTTACACATGCTATCTCAAGCTGCTTTTCGCTTAATCTTCGTAAAAACTGCTGCTTGAGCTGCAAGTCGTTTAGTATGTCAGATGACTCGGCAGGGGAGTAACAAAGCTCAACCCCATCCAATTCCATTTTCTCCGCAAGTTCGCAATGCTCGCTCCACGTCAGATTCTCCCATGCATTTGTCTTATACGATAACTTCATAACACTGAAAATTCCTTTCACCGGGTTAGAAAACCGGGCAACTACTTCCGGAACAGTATATTACATATTCCATAGTTTTGTAAAGTATGGTAATATATAATGGCTTAATTTATAGTGAATTTACAAAAGAAATAATAGGGGTGATAGTTTGAAAGTACAACAAAATATTCCACTTATTAATGTCAATGTTAACGACGGCTTTTGGAGTGAAATTCAAGAGCTTGTCAGGGATGTTGTAATCCCGTATCAAGAAGATGTCATGGAGGATAAAATACCCGGTGTTGAGAAGAGTCATGTTATTGAGAATTTCAGAATAGCAGCAAAAGAGGCGGAGGGTGAGCACTACGGCTGGGTTTTTCAGGATAGTGATGCGGCGAAATGGCTGGAAGCTGTTGCATACTCTCTTGCTGTGCATCCGGATCCGGAGCTGGAGAAAAAGGCTGATGAAATCATCGCTCTTATTGGTCGGGCACAGGAACCTGACGGGTACTTAAATACATATTTTTCAATTATGCACCCTGACAGGAAGTGGCAAAACCTACACGATTGCCACGAGTTGTATTGCTCCGGGCATATGATTGAAGCGGCAGTTGCGTATTACGAAGCAACGGGAAAAGACAATTTGCTGACTATTATGCGCAAAAACGCGGATTTGATATGCAACCGTTTCGGACATGGGAAAATCCGCGGAATCCCGGGTCATCAGGAGATTGAACTGGCGTTGTTGCGTTTGTATAGAGTGACAGGAGAGAAGAAGTATCTTGATACCGCGAAGTATTTTATTGATGAAAGAGGTAAGGACCCGAGCTTCTTCATTGAAGAGGGTAAAACGAGAGGTTGGCATCAGTGGAGTAAAGACGGTGAAAATCGCGAATATGCTCAAAACCACAAGCCTGTGCGGGAACAGGACAAGGCGGTCGGGCATAGTGTCAGGGCAATATATATGTATACAGCGATGGCTGATTTAGCGGCAGTAACAGATGATGCAGAGCTGTTAGATGCATGTGAAAGACTTTGGGAAAATATCACTCAAAAACAAATGTATATAACAGGCGGTCTTGGTTCAACCGTACATGGTGAAGCCTTTACAATAGACTACGATTTGCCGAACGCCATAACATATTCGGAAACATGTGCATCAATAGCCATGTGTTTTTTCGCAAGGCGTATGCTTGAAATAAAACCGTCGGGTGAGTACGCCGATATATTAGAGCGTATGCTGTATAACACGGTACTTGCAGGTATGCAACTCGACGGAAAAAGGTTTTTCTATGTAAATCCGCTTGAAGTCATCCCCGGTTTCTCCGGCGTAGTTCATACCCATAAACACGCACTACCGCAACGCCCGGAATGGTATGCATGTGCCTGCTGCCCACCCAACGTTTCAAGACTGCTCATGTCCATCGGTAAATACGCGTGGGGTGAGAATGCCGGTACTGTATATGCTCATATTTTCATGGGAGGAACGGCTGAGTTTAAGGTTGCAGGCGGAGTTAAGATAACTTGCGACAGCGATTATCCAAAGCAATGTAATGTGCGTTATACTGTAAATCCTGCTAAGGACAATGTTGATTTTTGTTTTGCAATACATATCCCAACATGGTGCAGAGATGCAAAATACTCGATTAACGGCGAAACTTTTGAAGGAGATGTCAAAGACGGTTACTTCTATGTAACACGTAAATGGCAATCAGGAGATATACTTGAAATAAACGCAAAACTTCCGATCCTAAGAATTTACTCAAACCTGGCGGTATCAGGAAATGCTGGCTTGGTTTGCCTGCAAAGAGGTCCATTCGTCTATTGCTTTGAAGAAGCAGACAACCCCGCACCTCTGGCAGCCTTGCGGCTGCCTCCGGACGCCGGGTTAACAGAAAGTGAAATAGATGTAGGCACACAAAAGGGAGTAATTAAACTTACGGCAAAAGGCATAAAAGAAACAGGGGACAGCACTCTGTACTCGGAACAAAAACCAAAAACCAAACCCGTTACCCTTAACGCAATCCCATATTACACATGGAGTAATAGAGAGTTGGGTGAGATGCGGGTTTGGATCCGGGAATAATTTATCTAACCGCCATTCTCATGGACGATTTTATTCACTGCACTTAGGTATGCTCTAATACTCGCTCCGACTATATCGGTGGATACGCCTCGGCCGGAGTAGAGCTTTCCGTCGTGGCGGAGCTTTACGAGAGCGTCGCCTGTTGCTTCACGACCGCCAGTGACGGCGTGGATTTGGAATTCCTCCAGCTCGTAATGAGTGCCGAAGATTTGCTCCATTGCCATAAATGCGGCGTCTATCGGACCGTCGCCTGCCGACAGGGCAGTGCCGGAAGTACCGTTTTTCGTTAACTCAATATAAGCAGTTGCGGCAATTGCACTGCCACTGTTAATTACGTAATTTTTTAGCATGTAAGTCGGCGGTGCTTGTCCGGCTGTTTCGGCAATCAGAGCTTCAATATCGCGGTTAACTACTTTTTTGCTGCGTGAAATATCTTGATACTGAGAATATATCCGCTCGATATCATCGTCTGAAACATCATATCCTATTGAAGCGATATGAGTACGTAATTGCTCAATGTCATTTATATCAGGAACTCCCGAATCATCACCGCTACTCTCTGTTGTGCTGATGGCAGATGCTCTGCGGCTTGCATCAGATGAACCTGTTAGAGCAGCAAGCCTCGCGCATGTGCGTTGGAGTGCGACGGTACTTACCTTGGATGAAATACCAAGAGTATCGCCACGTACTTTTAGTACATTTAGAAACTGCTCAAGTGAAAGTGTGCCAAGACCGTTGCCGGAGGATACTTTAATTAGAGCTGCTCCGGAATTTACTCCATTTAATGCCGCAGCCGAAGCAAGTCCGAGCTTGTCCTTACAGTGAAGCGCAAGTGTTATATTGCGGAGTTCAGGTACACGGTTGTATACAGAAGTTATAAACTTGGATAACTCCTCGGGCAACATCTCGCCGACAGAGTCGCATAATGTTATCACCTTTGTCCCCGCATCAATTGCTGCTTTGAGTACCTTTGCGAGAAATTCCAAATCACTGCGTACGGAATCCTCTGCGGTAAACTCTACATCGGGACACAGGGAAACACAATATTCAACAATTTCGCTAACAAGTGGCAGCACTTTTTCAGCTTTCATTTGATACTGATATTCAAGCCCCACTGTTGATGTTGGTATTATTATATTCAGACACGGTTTTTTAGCTTTTGACAAAGCCGCCCAAGACGAGTCAATGGCTGCTTTATCAAGAGCAACAGGCACACACAGCCTGCTATAATCTAACGTTGTCGCAAGCGTCCTTATAAAAGCTGCATCCGCCGGAGAATCACCAACAGTCCCTGTTTCGATAACATCAACCTGCAGCTTTTCAAGAAGCTTGGCCGTCTCAAGCTTCTCCTTAAAACTCAACTTAGCAGAATGCGTCTGCTCCGATTCTCTCAATGTAATGTCTGAAATTTTAATTTTATGCATAAGTCAACCAGTCCTCTAATAAATAATACTGTATATTATGGATTGCCACGCCGCTTTTTACGGCTCGCAATGACGGGAAAGATATTTATGCATTCTGCATTCTTAATTCTGCATTACCCCTACACCTCTACCGTCCAGCCCATATCATCCTCTATAGTCCCTGTCTGAATCCCATACAGTGCGTCATATAGCCGTTGTGCAAGCGGACCGACTCCGCCGCCGCCGATTACAAGGTTTTTATCCTTGAACTTCAGCTCGCCGACAGGGGAGATTACTGCTGCTGTTCCTGATGCGAATATCTCTTTTAAGCGTCCTTCTTCGGCTGCTTTTACAACGTCGCTTACTTTCAATCGTCTTTCTGAGATTTTAACGCTCCATTTTTTTAGCAGCTCTATAACTGAAGCGCGAGTGACACCCGGTAGGATTGTACCGAGAAGCGGTGCGGTGATGACCTCGTCATCAATCATAAAAAACGCGTTTGATGTGCCGATTTCTTCTACATAACTATGTTCAATAGCGTCAAGCCAAAGAACTTGTGCACAGCCCATTTCTGCAGCGCGTGCTTGTGCTTTTAGGGCAGCACCGTAGTTGCCGCCTACTTTTGCAAATCCTGCACCACCAACTGCCGCACGGACAAACTCCTCCTCGACAAAAATCTTTGTAGGAGCCATTCCGCCGCCGGGGATATCATAATACGGACCGACAGGGGAGAGGATGATAATAAACTTATAATGGTTTGCAGCCTGAACGCCTAAAAACGGATCATCGGCAATAATAAACGGACGTATATACAAAGATGTTCCTTCCTTTTCGGGAATCCAATCGCGTTCAACATCAACAAGTGCTTTTATAGCACCGACAAACAGCTCGGGATCAATATCAGGCATACACATACGTTCATTTGTTTTACGGGTGCGCTCGGCATTCATGTACGGGCGGAAAAGCTGTACACGTCCCTCTTTGGTGCGGTATGCTTTCATACCCTCAAACATCTCCTGTCCGTAATGGAACACAGCAGCCGCAGGGTCAAGTGTAAGGGGACCGTATGGTACGATGCGGGCATCATGCCAGCCTTTATCTGTCTCGTAATCCATAATAAACATATGATCGGAAAACGTCTTACCGAACTTCAAGGTATCAGGATCGGGCTTCGGCTTCGGTGTTTTTGTTTTTTGTATATTAAAGCTATGTTTCATAGATGTGTTATCCTTTCCACAGATTAAACGCTTTTAGCTCCAAGTCGAGAAGAGCGGCTTTTGATTCTCCGAAGACCTCATGGATGACCTGCTCCATGCTTTCTTGTGTAACTATGTTCGTTACACGTACAAAAGCGCCGAGCATAATAATATTTGCAACACGTGGATTTCCAAGCTCGTTTGCCATTTCGGAAACGGGTATTTTATAAACGGTAATATCATCGCGTTTCGGCTCTTGATGAATTAGCGAGGTATTCACAAACATAACTCCGCCGGGCTTGAGTGTCGGTTCAAACTTCAACATTGAAGGGAGTGTCATAGCAACAACACAGTCAGATTCGAAAATAACAGGGCTGCTGATTGTTTTATCGGAAACAATGACTGTGCAGTTTGCGGTACCGCCGCGCATTTCTGGGCCGTATGACGGGAAAAACGTTGATTCTTTATCCTCGTGTATTGCGGCTGAGCCAACCATTTGACCCATCAGAAGTATACCTTGACCACCGGAGCCGGCGAAAAACATTTTATGTGTAGCCATTAAACCTCGCCTCCTTCCGGTTCTTTGTATACACCGAGCGGATAGTACGGGAGCATTTTTTCTTTGAGATGCTGCATAGATTCTACGGGTGATTTCCCCCAGTGAGTCGGGCATGATGATACAAACTCGATAAGCGAAAAACCAAGTCTTTTTTCTTGAATGTCATATGCACGCCTGACAGCTCTTTTTGCCTTGCTGATGTTACCTGCGGTGTTTAGCGCGACTCGCTCAACATAAACAGCACCGTCAAGATTTGCAATCAACTCACAAATACGCATCGGCGCTCCGGCTTGCTCTACTGTTCTGCCGGATTGTGATGTGGTCGATTTTTGACCGATAAGTGTTGTTGGTGCCATCTGCCCGCCGGTCATGCCGTATATAGCATTGTTAATAAAAAACGTTGTTATTTTCTCGCCGCGGGCGGCGGCATGGATAATTTCGGCTGTACCTATCGAAGCAAGATCACCGTCGCCTTGATATGTGAATACGAAGTTGTCAGGGTGTACACGTTTGATAGCCGATGCCACAGCAGGTGCTCTGCCATGCGGGCATTCAAGCATATCCACATTCATATATCTGTGGGCGAGAACACTGCAGCCAATCGGACCGCAACCGATAGTTTTGCCGAGCATGTCTACTTCTTCGAGGACTTCCATAATGATTCTGTGCGATATTCCATGAGTACATCCGGGGCAATATATAGTCTCCACCGGTAGCATACCTTTTGTAAGTGTATAAACAGGATTCATGTCTTAACCCCCCATCTCTTCCAGAATTTTCTTTGTCCGCTCCGCGATTTCGAGCGACGCCGGCACAACCCCGCCTGTACGGCTGAGAAGCCTGACAGGGAAACGTCCGTTTACACCAAGCTTAACATCCTGAATCATTTGGCCCATAGAAAGCTCTGCGGAAATGACAACTTTAGTTTTGCTTGTGATTTTATCAAATGCCTGATAAGGGAATGGCCAAAGCGAGATCGGGCGGATAAGACCTGTCTTTATACCTTGCTCTGCCAAGATTTCAACAGCTTCTTTTGTTATACGTGCCATTGTGCCGAACGCAACAATAACAACATCAGCATCTTCAATGCCGGTTGTTTCTACACGCACAAGCTCCTTTTCCATTTGCTCATATTTTTTAAATATCTTTTCAACGTGTTTTTCAAGGTCCTCGGGTTGAATGCGAAGTGAAATTATCGTGTTACGTTTTGTATCATCATCACCGTAACCGGTGAGTGCCCATGGTTTCAAAGCTCTTATTTCGTGCGGCTCTACAAACTTTTGCTGTTCGGGGAGTACGACAGGTTCCATCATCTGTCCGAGTAAACCATCAGCGAATATGAATACCGGATTTCTCCATTTATCTGTTAAATCCATTGATTCATAGACTAAATCAACACCCTCCTGGAGGTTTGAAGGGGCAAACACGGGAACCTTGTAATCGCCGTTGCCGCCGCCTCGTGTGGCTTGGAAATAGTCGGCTTGTCCGGGCTGTATTCCGCCGATTCCGGGACCGCAGCGTGATACGGTAAGAGCAACTGTCGGAACTTCTGCAGAACACATGAAGCTAAATCCCTCTTGCATAAGCGCAATTCCGGGAGATGAAGATGTTATGAACACTTTACCTCCTGCGGCTCCTGCACCGTAAGCCATGTAAACAGCCGCAAGCTCGCTTTCGGCTTGAATAAAATAGCCGTCGCGTTTCGGCAGCTCACGCGACATATACTCGGGAATTTCATTTTGCGGTGTTATAGGGTATCCGAAATAGTATCGGCAACCGCCGCGGATTGCAGCTTCGGCAAAAGCCTCGTTGCCTTTCATCAGTACTTTTTTACTCATACTGCCGTATCCTCCCTGTAGATTGATATCGCACCATCCGGGCAAAGAAGCGCACAAGCCCTGCAACCACTGCAAGCTTCCTGCTTGGTAATTTCCGCCGGACTGTAGCCCTTGTCATTAATGTGAGTGCTCATCACAATAATTTTTTTAGGGCATGCCATACCGCAAAGGTCACAACCTTTACAGAAATTTCCGTCAATACGGACTTCAAATTTCGCCATCTTTTCATCTCCTCTACGTTCACTTATTTATCGAGCCATGTCGGGCGCATGTACAAGCCCAATGGCATTAGGTTGTTTGATAGTCCGGATAGTTCTTCAGGATTTATTATTCCGGCGGGGTAGCAATCGCATAAAAAATGTTTACCGGTAAGTTCACATATCTTTTTGCAGAACTCGTGTCCTACGAGTATATCATTAATGGTGGTTTCACGCAAAAGATTTGTATTGTTGACAATACACGAAATATTGAGTCCGGTTATGAACTCTATTGCATTAATATGTTCAATTGCGCTGTTGATATCGCTTGTTTCGGGGCGATTTGCGTTTACAACCGCAAATACTGTGGTTTCATCGTCTTTAAAGTATTTTGAGAATTGATTGAGTACAAGCGCACCTGCATCATTACCGCCTGTGTCAATGATTACTCTGCACGAGTGGTTTTCAAGGGGCGCACGGACGCTTGCGCTAAGTGCCGGCAGCTCCGCTGTACTTTCACTCTCAAATGCGCTTCCATATACAGCAACTCCGGTATCTTTGAGCATATCCTTCTGTTCTCGCGACCGAAAATACGGGTTAATTATATCAAGGTCAATTAAAGCTAACACAGGGGGACGGTTCTCTTGTGCAGTCGGGTCAGAAGAGTTGTTTCCGTTTTGTTCATCCGCAAGAAGCATTGCGAGTGATACTGCAAACTCTGTTTTTCCGCTGCCGTAATGTCCGGTAATTATTGTCTTTCTTCCAAGCCGGTTTAAGAACGGCTTTTCCGGTACATCTATGCAGGTGTTCATCAATATCTCCCGACTTGCAAAATTGCGTTATATTATGCTATTATAAACAAGGTTAGGGATTATTTTTATCAAGAAAGACAGGATTTGTCAAGGAGTTATTAAGTAGCTTTCAATTAGATAAGAAAGGGCAACGATGATGAAATTTAAAGTCACAGTATGGAATGAGAATTTGCATGAAGTTGAAAATAAAGAAATCGGTAAACTCTTTCCTAAAGGTATACATGGCTGCATCGCGGAATTTTTGGATAAAGCCGGTATGCTTACACATACGGCAACTCTGCGTGAGCCTGAGCATGGCTTATCGGATGAAGTGTTAAATAATACGGACGTGTTAATATGGTGGGGTCACATTGCACATCCGGAGGTCGATGATAAAATCGTAGAAAAGGTGTACAAACGCATCTTGAACGGCATGGGTTTGATAGTCCTGCACTCAGCTCATGCCAGTAAAATTTTCAGCAAGATTTGCGGAACCGACACAGGTACACTTAAGTGGCGTGAGGACGGCGAAAAGGAAATCCTTTGGGTGGTTAATCCATCTCACCCGATTGTTGACGGCTTACCCGAAAAAATAATCATTCCCCAAGAAGAAATGTACGGTGAATACTTTGATATTCCCGCACCGGACGAATTAGTATTTATCAGTTGGTTTGAAGGCGGCGAGGTTTTCCGTAGCGGTATATGTTATCACAGAAATAAAGGAAAGATTTTCTATTTCCGCCCCGGACACGAATCCTTCAACGCCTTTAAGATGCCTGAAATCCAACAAGTAATCATCAATGCAGTAAAATGGGCTGCACCCATAAGCTCCCCGGAGTTTTCGCACGGCTTCGCAGACCCGATCATGAAAATTACCCCGTCAGGTGATTTCCCCGGCGTCACTAATAGGGGAGAGAGTTAAACTCCTCACTGCCTTTTTTCAACTTGCATGTAAAGCTAAACTTCGCGCCTTTTTGAGGTTCGGATTCAACCACGATACTACCGCCCATCATCAATACAATTCGTTTAGCCAAGGCAAGACCGATACCTACGCCACTGTGTGTTCGTGTATTGCTGCCATCTGCTTGCTCAAAGATGTTAAATATATTTGTTTGTTGTTCCTTTGATATTCCTATTCCATTGTCGGAGACTTCAAACTGAAGCATAACGCTTCTGCTCTCATCGCTGATTACCTGAACATCAAAACATACTTCACCATGTTCGGGCGTATACTTTACCGCATTTATAAGCAGGTTGGTAATAACCTGCTTTATTCTTTTTTCATCTCCGATGAGTAATGCAGGAATTGCAGGATCGAAACTATATTTAAACGTTTGATTTTTTTGAGAAGCGTTGTATCCTATTGCTTGTGTGATTGCATTAAGCATGTCCTTTATGTTAAAAGCTGATGCGGAAAGCTTGATTGCCCCGTTTTCCATACTTGATATATCGAGCAAATCATCTATCAGTTGCAGCAATGTGTTTGAAGCGTTATTAATTTCGTCAATATATTCTTTCAAATTCTCCGGGTAACCTCGCATTTTCAGAACCTGCAGCATGCCTATGATGATGTTCATAGGCGTTCGCATTTCGTGGCTCATGCGTGACAGAAAATCACTTTTCGCACGGCTGGAATGCTCGGCAATTTCCTTTGCTGCAATAAGCTCCGTTTTTAGCTTTAATACAATATTTAAGTCATGCTCTATCTCATCCCGTATAAAGACACCCGAAAAAATGTTGGCAACAAGATCGGCAAGATTTAGCTCGCTTTCACTCCATTCTGAACCGTCATTGTCCCTTAAGAAATCAAGAACAGCGCATATTTCGCCTTTAACAAAAATCGGCGCGGTTATGAAGCTCGGGAAATTCTTGCGATATGGCTTCATCGCTTGTGTGACTTCCGGATCATTGGAGTTAAGGCACATCTCATCTCCGCCTCCGCGCGACAGCAGTTCACCCATGAGTGAAACCGTTGGCTTATCAAGCTTCTCAAATCTGTCATTTTCAATTGATTCAGTATCAAGATCAGGGTGAATCCACTCGTTTTTGCATATTAAGATGTTGCTATCTTCGTCAAGCCTGTACAGCAATACTTGTGCGACATCCAAAAATTCGCCGACCGTACGGAGAGCCTCCGTAAACAGTGTATCTACGTGAGAGTCGGAGAGGAAATAATGAGATATTTTCGTCATAAGTGCTTGCTGACGAAGCCTCTCAACAAGCTTTACTTGACTTTGGACTCTTAGCTTTACTATTGCGGAATGGAACGGTTTCACAATATAATCAGCCGCTCCGTATGCAAATCCTTTTTCTTCGGCTTCAATGCTATCAAGCCCTGTGATGAATATAACAGGGATGTCTTTAGTTTTGGCGGATGCCTTTAATTCAGTGATTACTTCATACCCATCTTTTTCAGGCATGAGAATGTCAAGCAAAATTACATCCGGCATATTCTTTTCAACTGCCTGAAGAGCCTTTTGGCTGTCTATCACTGCATAAACCTTGTACTCCGGATTAAGAATGTTTGTCAGTGTAAAAATGTTTGCCCTCTCATCATCTATAACAAGGACGCTTTTTCTTTTTTTACTTATCATGTTCTGCTACAAGCTCCTTCCGCAGGTTTTCAAGGGTTAAAAGCGCATCTTCATATTGATAAGCTTCAATTTTGTCTATAAGCTCTTGTGCTTCCTGTACGCCTTGTAAATCTTCGATAAGGCTTAAGCAGTCGGTATCCATGCTTTCAAGGAGGGGCTTAAGCTTATCAAGTATATTAAGTATTTTTTCAATATCTACAGGCTCAGTCTTTATTTCTGCTTTTGATTCTTCAAATAGAGGAATCAATCCGTCAAGAACCTGCTTCAACTCGGTTTCTATAGCGTGGATATGTTCTTTAGTAATCAAACTTATACCTTCAGTTAAGGCATCCTCTGCCACAGCCGCTGCCGTTTGCAACCGCTTCTCACCAATCTGCCCCGCATTACTTTTTAACGTGTGTGCCAGTCTGTGCGCCTGTTTGCCATCGCCGTCACTAAGAGCCTTAGCAAATTCATTGAATGTATTTTGGTTTGTCTTTACAAAATTCAGTTTGATTTTTTTCAGCATTGCTTCTTCTTCAGCAGACTGGTTAGTACTATCCACAGCGACATAGCACTCAACGGGGATGTATTTTACTAAACATCTCCAAAGCTCCTGTGCGGTAAAAGGCTTACCTACAGTATCTGCCATCCCGCTGATTTTATACAATTCCAGATCGTTTGACATCACATTTGCGGTCAACGCAACAATCGGCGTTTTGACTCCCATCGCTGCGATTTGAGTTGCGGCATCCAAACCGTCCATAATCGGCATATGTATATCCATAAATATCAAGTCGAAAGGCTTTGCATCTCTCTTCAGGCGCTGAGCGACAATATCGACGCCTTCCTTGCCGTTATGCGCCACTACGGTTTTTATACCAACCCTTGCCAGATGATCGCAAATTACTTGTTGATTCAAGCTGTTATCCTCGCAAACCAGAATCTCACCCATAAACTGCGGCTTTTCATATTCATTGGCAACAATTTTCTGAGAAAATCCATCTCCGGAAGTGTCGTCAATCATCTCGAATGTCAGCGCAAAAGAAAATCTGCTGCCGACTCCGACTGTGCTTTCCACAATAAGCGAGCCACCCATTAACTCTATAATGTTTTTTGTTATTGTCAGACCAAGCCCCGTGCCTCCGAATCTTCTCGTAACGCTTTCATCAGCTTGGGTGAACGGCTCAAAAATCTTGTCGATTTGCTCTTTTGTCATGCCGATGCCGCTGTCTTTTATTTCAAAATTAATCGTAACACGGTTTTCTTCTTTGTTTGCAACAGATGCCAGCAGCTTGACCGTGCCTACATTTGTAAACTTAACAGCATTAGAAAGCAGATTAGTCAGTACCTGCCTGACCCTTACAGGGTCACCGAGCAGCTTTTTGCCGACAGACGGCTCAGCATAGCAATAAAGCATGATACCCTTTTCCTTGGTCTTCGGTGTTATAGAAGCTTGGCAATGCTCGAAAATATCCGGCAAGTCAAACGGTATATTTTCCAAGACTATTTTGCCTGATTCAATTTTTGATATATCCAGAATATCATTAATAATCTTAAGTAACCATTTTGCGCTGTCTTGTATGTTATCGAGGTATTCTCTTGTTTTTTGAGGTAAATCCCCGTATTGCGCAAGC
>Ga0123353_10002546_pt1 | contig 22653 bp, 19 predicted proteins | sample TergutLab28metaG_3_FD_92763 | JGI IMG/M metagenome (GOLD analysis project Ga0123353, IMG submission 92763) | Labiotermes labralis P3 segment gut microbial communities from Petit-Saut dam, French Guiana - Lab288 P3 | ecosystem: Host-associated > Arthropoda: Insects > Digestive system > Gut ... | reverse complement strand
TTACCATAAAAGTTTGTTTGGGCTGTGCCTAAAAAAATTTGTTTTTTTTTAATTTTGATTTGAGGGGGGGGAGGGTAGGGGGGGAAGGGCGCACCCCCCCCCCCCCCTGCTCTGGGCGGCATGCCTGCTGGGAAGAGTAGCAAATTCCTACAAATTGCTTGTGCTTCAATAGACTGTTCTGTGTGTTATACATCACCTATTCCTTTCATTATCAGAGTCCAGTACAGGGTACAATTTAAGTCAATGGACAGTAAAACACATACAGAACAAGGGGTGCCAACTATGTATTATTTTATCAAGTTGGCAGCTGTAAATGAGAAACTTATAGTTTGTACAGTAGGATGTACTGAACTGTAACAAATAAACACAACCAAAATTTAAAATATGGAGCACAGGTTTGGCTTCAAAGACACAGTCTATTATTCTGAAAATGCACATCATCAACAGAATATTTTGCTTTATCCTAAATATACGAACATGTGAACTCAAGTAAATAACCCTGTTGCTAAAACACAATCTCAAGATTTAAATTTCTGAAGTCAATAAACACTTTATATTCTTCCTGCAGACGACAGCTGCACTGATACTCAGCTAAAAGCCAAGATTTCGGAGACTTGTTCTGTCTCCATCATCACAGCTCACTAAGAGACATGTACAATATATAAGGTCTCTAGGTGATAAAAATTAAATGACAGTTCATCACAGTTTTAATATAACTCACTTATTCCACTGAAGGGTCAACACAAACCCGAAGACCTTTGACACATCTTTCCCATCATGACACAATTTTAAGAATCTGGTCATGGTAGTCCTGCCATCAGTTCTATTACAAGCTTCATGTAGTCCACAGCTGAAGACAATGAGGCACAAGAGTTGAAAGGATAGCTGTTTGTATACTATTGTCCCTGCAGGTGCTTGTGCCAAGGCAGTTTGCTCGCGTCTGTCACAGAGCCCGCATGGATGAGGGTGTCAAGGAAAACCGTGTGGCTGTGATTGCCCTTCACAAAAGTGGAAAATCCCATTCTAAAATTTTTGAACTCTTAAAACCATCGAAAAGTTTGCAAATGATCATCTACTGGGCAAATAAACATTATAAGGAACTCTGGAGGGTTGAAGACAGGGCTCGGCCAGGACGCCCGAGAAGTGAGAGGACTGAAGCCGCCATCAAAAGTGTGGGAGCGGATTCACCAAAATCCACTCCCAAAACAGAAGATCATGTCCCCAGAGCTGAACATATCAACTTCATCAATGTCTCACTTTGTCAGGGACAATCTACAGATGAGGGACTACTGGTGGTCAAAGGGGCACCTCCTTACACCCGCTTTGAAGGAGTGCCCAGTGTTGGCCCTTGGAGAGTTCAGGCCTCAACCTCCTCAACTATAAACTGTGGGCTGTTCTGGAGGATATGGTGTGCTGAAAGCCTAACAACAACCTGGAAAGCCTGAAAAAGCCCCTCATGAAGGCTGTGGCAGAGATCTACCTTGAGACAATGCATGCAGCGATAGCAGAGTGGCCAGAGCATCCGAAGGCCTGCATTGAGGCAGAGAGGGGCATTTTGGGTGACATTATTATAAAAAAATCTTAAAACTATTGAAAATAAATTATTTGGCTCAAAAAATTGGATGTTTTTTTCATTCCTCTTCCAGGTCACAATATACTTATAACAAAACTTATGGCAGGACCAGGCAGAAATGGGGCTCTTGAATTTACAACCAGTCACTAGCAACCATTTATGCTTCCTCAATATGGTGGACTTTGTGACCTTCTACATGTAGCTTCAGCACCCAAGACAAAAAGCATGTCACAAGGTGTGATCCTTCAGAATGACAACTCTACACAATACATGTTAGATATGGGAGTGGTTGTAGCAATTTCACTGCAAATGTCTGGAACATCCACCTTATTGTTTGGGCTGCTGACTGTACAATAATGAGGAAGTGTAAATTATTGTTTGTGAAAACTGTCAAAGTGGGAGCATGATTTCTACCACAACAGCATTTTTAAACTTGTGCCAAGATGGGACAAAGCACTTGTGCATTATATTGAAAAATAAGACACTTCTGTTTAATCAATGAACTACATTCAATGTTGTAATAGCTTCTGATTGAATCGTTATGTTATAGACAACCTTACTTATTGACCATCTTTCACACCACCAACATTCAGGCGCGATCTGATCTCGAACATAGAAAATGCATGTCTCCAAAATACTGGGTTTTAGTTATACCATGATACAGCTGATAGCCCAAGCAGATTTCCAAGGATACAGTCACAACTTGACAGTAGTACACAAATGTGATGTTCATTGACTACAAACAAAATTCTGCTGCTTGATCTTCTCATTAATTTAATGTAACTGTAGAAAATGCCAGGATTAATTTAGTGGTGGTGACAATGAAGGACAAAACCTGCACAACTAGTCATGTCCAAAGCAAGATCAGAAATTGCTGGATAATCCTATGCATAGCAGGTAGAAACAGGCATCTTCAGAAGTTAGGCTCTCATAGCGGTGAACATTAGGATCACAATTCTGTTAGGTGTAATAATGCATCTGCTCCCATCTTTGGAGCAGAAAAGTGATGAAGAGAGGAGCAGCATGTTCCTCCAAAATGCTGGTGTATACACGCACACGCACATGCACACGCACACGCACACACACACACACACACGAACACAATAACAACAAATTCCGGAACACAAAAAAAATTAGCTGTCATATTCTCTTGTCCTGTTTTTGAAGCCTTCAACTCCTTCTACTCCCAAGAAATCATAAGCTTTTGCAGGATAAAGTGCTATAAGTCTCAGAAACTGAAGTGCCAACTCAATGAAAATAATACCAGGAAAGGACTACATTCATGCACCCACCCACTCACACTCCACAGCTGCTGATGAGGTAGAGTATGTCAGCTGTTGGCCATAACGCACACACTGTATTGCTTCTCAATTAGGAAGTTGTTCATCAAAACTGCAAATTGCATCAAATTCACAATTTTGAATAATCAATATGACATACATAGATCGCAGTCCAAATTAATTTTAAACCACACTTGATCTTAGCAAAACACTTCAAACTGTGCACCAGTGTTAAAAACTAGGAACTCCTTGACAAAATAAGCATTATGTCAGTATCACCACCGATATTGCAAATCAGCAACTTCCAAAACCATCAGCAACACAGCACATTCCGACCAATATAATGACCACCATCATCAAGCTTCAATGAATTTCAGAGAAAAACTTATGACTTCATAAAATGATGCAGCATCAAGGAACAACTGAACACCTGTGAAACATTAGGTTCTCATAACAGCAACTATGACATTTAGTTAACATCTTCTGGTATGTGACACCTTGCAGTTTTGTTAGAATGATCTAACAATTCAGAGTAACCTGTTAACTCATTCTTCAGCATAACAGCAGAAAGAAGTGGAAGCTTCAGGTTCGTCTGAAATTTTATAAACTGCCAATCTGTATGGTGTCACATCCCCAAAGACACGAACCTCCAAGCGAACACTTGTTTACTTAACAAATGACTATTCTGCAGCCTTATTTCAGTGACATATATATTTTCATGCAACAATGTTTTTGTTATCACCAATAATCAGATGTTAGTACACAAAAACAGCCGCTGTCATGAGACACCCATCATACAAAAAAGCTAAATTTTGCAATTTTTTTTTGCTTTTCACAGCACAGTGGTTAAAGATTTCGTTCTTATGGGATACGATACTGCATTGCTGGGTAAATCAGGTCCTCACATGAAGGAATGTAGTGCTTTCACCTTGATGAATATCTTTACCTTAACCTTCAACGAACTAATGGGAGAAAAAAGTCACATCACTAACCTACGATTTAAAAGGCCTTAAGCTAAAGGTTAAGAAAGCAGTATCTCCCTGCAGAACATCAGGAACCAATTACCAAGCAACACAGCATCACATTCCAGAAGAATGTAATCATCTAATTAACACTCCCAAATTTCAGAACAACATTTCTGATGCTCATAAATTAACAATATACTGAAAGCACCTTTGAAAGTATTTAAACATGTTCACAAAAATTAATTAAATACATTAGGAAAAGGAAAAATGTACCTTAAGCTGGAAAATAGTGAGTGTACATCCAACTAACACAGGGCAGGAGAATTAGAAGAAATCAGGCAATTACGGAGATGTTTCCTCTGTATAGATACGAGGCAAAACATTTTCTGAAATCTTGGCTGGTGGACTAAGAGACTGGCTAATTAATGATAATGTCTCACCAATGTCCATAACGCGAAAAAGAACCACAATCAACAATTAACAGAAAAACATACAAATATTTAAACAGTCAAAACATGGTGATTATACTGGTGTTTTAGAGGTTTTGAAATAGCTTCTGACTCAGTACACAGGAAAGCTTTGTGAGTTACAGTGAGAGAAAGAAGGATAATTGATAATATTGTAAACTGTATTAAGGAAATGTACTGTTCTGCATAGCACTAAGGCTTGGTTTCATATCAGAAGAAGCACTAACTCTCAGAATGACAGGGAAATCCCAAGTTCATCCACAAAGAATCATTTACATAAAGTTATAAGGTTGATGTGTGAAGATCTAAGAGTGTAATTAAGATTACTGGGTCCTCTTCTGAGACCACAAATTCACACCAACATGTTGCATACATACTGACATCATTTTTTGAAAACCCCTCCAATTAAAAGTGAATCTATGACCCTTACAGCAAGACAGTGCAACAGCTGACACTGCAAAGAACAGATCTCTAAATCAAGTTTCCCATTTTCCTGCAATATGAAACAGCATCACTGCATAATTAGGTCCCAACATTTCAATGGAATGTATATCCAGAAGAACATATGCCTCAGTTACACTGCTGCCAAAATTTAAAAACTCAGTTATTTTGGTGACAAAATAATATGCAGGGAATTGTGACCTTAGTTGCCAGATCTGATTCATGCAATTTTCACTTGTGGTTGTGGGGCATGTTATGAGATAAAGTGTATAGTAAAAATGCTTGCTCCAAAGACAATGTGGCAGGAAGTATTAAGACTGCAGTGTCTTGAACTTCACCAACAGAACCCTGACATACAATGCTCAATGGTGTGACACCTGTCTGTAAGTGAAACAAAACTATTTTTCATCTATTTGTTTACATTTTAACCACAATACATTAAACTAAAAAACATAAATGTAACTCCTGGCAAATTGCAGCAGTGGCAGGAGGTGACCAACAGTACTCATCAGGTAAATAACAACTCTACATAACGAAGAAAGAAAATAGTATGGCCACACAAAGAAGAAAGAAAATCATATGGCCATCACATTGACATCCACGAAAAAGAACACGTGTATGGGTAAAAACATAAGTGTGCCCTAACTCACCAAGTGACACTATGTACCCTAACTCACCAAGTGACATTAACACTTCAGTGTTCAACTGAGACAATCCCAGCCTACCCAAACAAAAGAACTGTGTGAGCTCTACAACAAATACTGGTCAAGTTTATAAATACAAATTATACAAACACGACTGACAGCACAATCAGCAAACATCAAAAAGTTATTTCAATACAACTGTAAAAAGCAGCTTGATGAAAATGATCACATGGTTGTCTAATTTGTGGGTGATTTCAAACTGGCCATGAGCTTTAAAGCAGTTCCTAGCACTGACATGGTGCGCCACACACAAACAAACACACACACACACACACACACACACACACACACACACAAACAGGCGGGCGCACGTGCGCACATAATGTCACACTGCACTCCACATCTCTAGTCCAGTGTCTTTATCTAATGTTGTATTCACTGACTGTTTGGCAAAAGACATACTTAACATTCAGAAATTAGTAGTACTTTTCATCATCATTTCCTCTCATAAATAAATATTGCAGGTCAATCTTTTATGGCATTGAAAAATATATACGGCAAAATAAAGACAAATTCGTATTGACAAGAACACAAAAATCATGTTGGCCTTGTGACAGTCATGAGATTAGGAGACTAACAGGCTTCCTTACTGATAGAGGTAGTTACGGAATTCATACTTTTGCGATGTATGATGTTCTATACTGCATGTGCTTATGACACTATTAAGAACTGCATAATATTATTTTGTACTCGTTGCTATAGAGAATAATATACATAATAGGAAGCACTGGCTCATCCGAGACCGGTACCACATCCCGGTCCTGTAAGCACAGCATCTTTTGGTATAAATGTGTTGTCATATAAAAAAGTCTCATTCTTAATATACAAACAACAATCTTTGGTTGAAAACACAGTATCACATACAAACACGCAGACACATAGCATTATGTACAAAATGGTCACTGTTCTCATGGTTTCTTTAGATGCTTTCATCATGCAGAAGTTCAACACTACTGCGTTTGACAGAATAACGATTCCATTAGGAGGACATGAGATCTTGGGATGGTTACATACATACTTATGTCACCACAAACATTAAAATTGGTCTATACATTCTGCACAAAAACATAATCTAGACAGCATGGCATTGCACAACTTTAACCTAACTTAGGGAGGTTCAAACGGTGGTGTCAGGAGCCTGCAGCTGCTTGTCTAGCAGAAACTGAAGTACAGTCTCAAACATTCTCTCGCTGTATAAATAATCTCTGTGGTAATATATCAGTCTCAGTTCTGGCCAGCCCAGTGACAGGAAGCAAACCACATGTGTAATAAATAACTTGCTCCCCTAAAATATTATTATCAGCCAAATCTCTCCTTAACCAGAAACATCAGTTTCTTCTTTCCCTTATATGCTACTTTCATGTTCTCCACAAGCTGCGTGAATTGTGCATGACCATCATGGGCAAGAATAAAGGTGTCACGTGCTTTACCAAGAAAGTCGATGAAGTCGCCATAATGTCGAGGAGAAATGTGGGTGAGACGAGAATGGGTTGTGTTAACATATGCTGCTACTGCAGCTTCCAGGAGCGGCCTCAGAGGTGGACGATCGTAGGACAGTGGCTTCACTCCCCCTCCACACCCTCCACGGCTGCTGCTGCGGTGATGATGGTGATGGTGGTGGTGTTTTCCTCCTTCTGCAGTGCTGCTACCACCAGGAGGGTGGGGGCATGAGATGCCTGGAGCAGTCATGGAACAGCGTCTCAAGATGTCAGACAGAACAGTTGCACACTGTACATTTTTCACCAAAAGTGGGATCATGTTGGTGAGCTCCGTTTTCCCCAAGGAGTGGCTCAGAGCACAGGCCCAGTGGATGTCATTGATTGCAGGGTGAGTGTCCTGCAATGTAACATGGCTTTGTCTGAGTACACAAGAACTTCACACATAGAGACACAAATGAAACTGGTACAGGTTCTTTAAACATCCCTTTGGAACAAATTCAGGCCATGCATATCACCACAGAGTCATAAGTTTTTATTTTCCCATATTCTAATAGCCCAGAGATGAAAATCCCTAACATCATAATCTTCCACACTGTTGTTAAGTGGCAGGAATCAAATACAGTCTCTTGCTGTCAGGTACCAACATAAATTGAGTCTGTTTTAGAAAATCTTTGGTGATTACATGGGTTTTAGTAGCAAACAAAAAATTACACAGTGCATAATTTGACTGAAATCCTTTCAACCAATGAGATGTAGTCATTTCTGACTTACAACCCTGTTTATAACTGTCAATAAACACAAAATATATGTTAGCATTTAACACAGTTCAAAAGCAGACATATGTACATACTGCTGGCATAAGGTGCAACACACACAAACAGATGAAGTCCTTTTAACCAAATACTGGAGAAACTGCTGAGGGAAATATAAGTACAATATGAGATATTTGTGTACAGAACTGGAGAAATTTACAGCGTCAGAAGCTTATGATGTACATACATATGACATTAGGAATATCATAAAATAATTTAATTAATGATGAAAACTGGCATATACTGTTGAATACATGCAGAAATGAGAAATACATGCCAAATTATATAACTGAAAAATTTGAAGGGAATAGATTATTTGGAATATCTAAAAACAGATAAGACCATCAAATTAAAATGCACTGGAATGGGCAGAGAAGATGTAAATGGAGTGGATGTGTCTCAAGCTATCATCTGGTGACAGGCTTCTGTGAACACACGCATCAGATGACTTCTGTTTTAAAAGCAAGCATTACCTGAAAGTGCCTAGTACCAATCAACTGCACAAGAAAGATGTAAGTCAGGTTCAGGTGGCATAGTCACATACAATTGTTGCTACAAGCATAGGATCCATGGTATTTCACTAAGAATGGAATCTTGTAAATATTCCAGGCCTTCTGCCCCATCTTGTTCTTAACATCCGCAATTTATATAGTGATAGGAACTGCAGGAATTACACATGTTGTTTGATGCTGCACTACTTGGTGGGTGGTGGGATTTTGTAGGTTAGGTGACTATTTCATCTAGCTAGCTTTTCCAGTGATAAATATTACTAACAGTATGGTAAATTTCAAGATTGTGTTGACAGACAGGTGCAACGACTGGGGCCCCAGCAGCAGAGAAACCAGTTTGTCCAAATGACAAGTACAAATGTGAGAACAGTTTGTTCAGCCCTTTGTAACATCTGTAACTTCAGTGCTGAGAAGGATTCTACCTTTAAACCAAATTTTTGGAAGCTAAATTTTTGTTATACCTTCAAAGTGTATGCCCAACAGTGACCCACGTCCAACTAGTAACACTGAATACCAGGTGGAACATCCAATCATAAATAATGTCAAGGTGAGAAGTCCAGGATATCTAGACCAGCTGAAATTCTGCTGTCTGGTCAAACCAGTCCTGTACAACAGTTACCTGATTGTATGCCAGATGCACATTCTTCATGGCCAGCATTGCCAGCTTGTACGCTCTTGTCGGATAACCCCTATGCTCCATGTATCGTGCAATAGTAAACAGCTGAGAAGAGGTCATTATATGCGATGCAGCATCAATGACGATCTGATACGCTGTCTCAAAGGCCAGTGCTTCATTCTCACACAGGGTCAGAGCATTCAAGGCACAGTTTGGGGGATCCTGAAACAAAGATGTAGCCTTGAGAGGACACTACACGATTTACAAAACTTTCAAGCCCCCCGACACACAACCATGCAGGTTAGTATTACTGATAATTCTGCCCAACAGCTGCCAGATTATTTGTATTCGTATCAGTCATTCCTGCCACAATCTCAATCCCAGTATGAGAACAATGGTAAGTAGCAAGTACTTGCAGTTTAATGTTAGCTGTGACCCACAAGGGGGATAAACCTGGTATTCTTCACCTTTCATTTTAATCCAAGAGCTGAACAAATCAACAGAGAGATCTGAATGGGAAATGAACTCAAAGTGAATAAGAATCCTGTATTTTACCAATGAGACCATCAGGCTGCCTTTTCAAAATAAACACATTTTAGGACATACCCACTGTCTTATATCTAAAGAAAAGTCCCTTTTCTTGGTTAGTTGTGTCTGATATGTTGCAGAAACTTCCAAGCATACAATGAAATTTTTTTGGTGTCAAATCAGAGCATTTAACATCCCCATTCCCATGTGGTGAAGGTTCAGTGGCAATGTCTTCACTCACACACGAGAACAACTCAAAGCCATCATGTGACTAAGAGAAGAACTGGAGCAGTCTCTAATGACAAAACAACCTGATGTTCATACCAAATTTTTTAATTTGGCTTTGAAGCCAAGTAGGGACAAGAGATTTTTCAATTACCCAAACTGTCCAGACCCCCTGTGCAGCCCACCCAGCCTCATGATTCAACAGGTACAGGATGTTTTTTCTGCTGCGGTAAAGCTGTTGGGGCATGAAGTAGACCCCCCCCCCCTCCTTTTAGTGCCACGGTAAAGAATGACTGGAGCTACACTTCTACTCCCCCCATACACCTCTTCATGGCATGCATGGGGATGACTTTATCTTTACCATTAACTGGTTAAAGACAGATACACAAAAGCCAGATGAATCTCTCCTTGTTGTGGTTATGAGACACTCACTTTGGTGGCACACTGAAGAGCCAAGTTCCTGGCACAGCCAGACAATTCCTCCTGTTGAGCAAACGTCAGGTTCAGCCTCATTATGGTGCTATGGGACATGATGGTTGTTGCCACAGGACCTGCACATGAACAACAAAGTCTTAGACATGGTGTGACAAGCTACTCCCACATGACAAGATGGCATGTGCTGGTTTGTACCTGTTGCTTCAGTTGGTGTGAACAGTTGATACCAGTTCTGCATGATGGACACTAGTGCCTCCACTCCAACCTCAGTGGCACAGGTCACTAGCCAGCGAACCATTTCCCGTCGTCGCCAGTTAAGGGATGACAATGTCATCCGCATCACCTGAAGGAACCAAAAACAATAATGAAAAACTGGGCAGTTCAGAAGAATCTCCATATCCAAATGCTTCTTTCACATTTTACTACCTTCATATTATAAACACGAGAAATAAAATGCCTCAAAATTTCAATCAATTTGATACAATGACAAGATGTCTCACACAGCTAATGATAAGAGGTCTCTGGTTCTTCCCACGCCATGCAGACAACAAAATGGTCAGAACTGATGGGGTATGGGGTACAAATAAAGTACGATAAAAGTAATATAATGTATTCAGGTACAGGGCTACCCACAGAATGTGAAACATGTCACTACTGATAAGGGGAGAATGGATTCTCACTGCCTTCTTATTCTGTTTTATATGTCATGCAACACAGTGTAGTGTTGATATTCAGCATGTTCAACTTTCTTAATCACCCACTTGTAATGCCATCTTTATGGCCTTTCGCAACTGACTCCAAAAAACTGGGAGAACATCACGTGACTGACAATTTGGCTTCCCCCACACTCCTGCTCTCGAACATTATCACCCTCAGCTCAGTCAAGCTCCTTCTTTCAATCACAACTTCAACACTTGCCACCATGCACCTTGGGGTCATAAATTCACATACATGTGTAATATAAATTAAACTCCCTCAGCCTTGTAGGAGTTGGAATTTAAAAATTTTAAATTTATTGAATGTTTAAGTGCAGTTGATTGTTTTCATGATTCATATAGTAAAAAATCTCCTTCAATCATTTGGGGTATTATATGCTTCCACAAAGTGTTGGTACTTCACTAAAAATACATTTTTATGCATTTTATGCCTTCTATGCTTACTATATATTAGTATTACTGGTATTTTGTAAGTTTTTGAAATCAAACAGGCATACCAAATTGAAAATGGATTCTGATATTCATGACTGTTTCTTCCGCCCAATTACTAACAAATAAACTGAACTCTACTGTATCTCTTCTCATAACTGAAGCTCAGAAATGCACATGCAATTTGTGGTCTAGCATATATAGTAAATGTATTAATAATACAGACTACCAAGATCATCCATTCTTTGCCTGGGTTTCTAATAAAACAAATCATTTCAAAATAATAACTGTTGATTTATTAGAGCAATCTTAAGAATGTATACTCCTGTTGAAAAATTATCAGCTATTAGTAGTTCTTTACAAAGTATAAACAGCAATGCTTGATATGAAGAACATGCCAGTATGTCTGTGTCCTATAATTGGCAAACTAAATTACTGGACAGATGTTTTCTACAGTCTGACATCAGAGACTCTCACTAAATGTTGATATGCACATCCAGCATGCAGCCACGCTGATCCATGATGAAGCCCAGTTAATGTAACACCATATATGCTCTGTCCCATGTGACACATAGATAACACTTATCAAGGTTTTCTGAAATTCCGACTTTCAGGTAACAAATCCTACTTAGCATATACAATTTTCTGTCACCCATAAACCTTGACAGAGTTTCTTGAAATTTTATATGAGACACTTTCATTTCCTTATTCCTTATTCTGAAATAATGTTAAAAAAATACAAATAGTTCAGTTTGTAATTCTGTGCTCTGTGTTACAGCGTACATTCTTTCCAATCTTGCAAATGACACAGTACCAAACAGTAATCAGCCTACAAGTTCAACAATGGACAATTCTGAACACAACATTGGATATATGCTGCTGCTGCTGTATAGAAACTGAGATCACCACCAGCAACCACAGCAGACAGAAGGAAGACTGTTAGTGATGCTCTCAGTGACACAGTACACAACGATTACCAAAGCATTTCTTACTTTCAAAATGGCACATGCTTCAGGGTGCCCACATAAATGTAATTCCACATAGGGCCATAAGAAAAGTGTGGCCCTCCCTGTCCCAGTATTCAAGAAACTTACAAATACTCAACAGCATTATGTACAGATCCCTTGTACCACATGTCACTCAGATTTGAAAATAAGCATCATGTGCAGGTCTCTTGGAAACATTTCACCCAAAACAGATAATAAATGTGAAAAGAACAGACAGAAATTCACTTACACCCCTACATAAGGCATAGTTTTCAACAGAAATTTAAAATATGTATGTATATATATATATATATATATATACACACACACACACACACACACACACATATGATAAATTTTTGTAAACATTTCCTGTACAAAATTTTATCCAAATGTGGAGAAAAGTGCAGAATATATGGGCAAAATGATATATTTTATGGGTTCCATTTTACCAGTTTTCAGGAAACTCCAGCCTGCTTGACAACTGTCTGTAAAGAACACCTATAATGAATTTCACTGAAGTCCATCAAATTGTTTAGTTTCTGATACACAGTCACAGATACACAGATGTGATCTCTGCACAGGACATTCTGCTCTTACTTTATAAAGAAAGCCTAAAAATACAAAAAGCTGTGGCACAGAATAGCAAGTATATGACAAACTTGTATAAGTATTCAATAAATGGTTAACAACAGGCTACTAGGCAAATGCCAGTCCAACGCATTCACTGTACCTGCAGTCCCAACTCGAAGGCCACGCTGAGGAGGGTCGGGTGTCTTGGGCCATTCTCTGGTGTAGCAAATCGAAAGGCATCCTGAGCCAATTTAAAGAGATGCGAAGAACTGTGGATATGTCGCTGTGAAGACTCTAACACCGTCCGCAACCTCAGTACTTCTCCTGCAACAGTGCAGTAACATGTATTTATATTGGCCAATTCTGCATCCCCAGTAGGTCTACATACTCACCGACATCATACACACACAAAAAGATCTTAGAAATGACAGTGTCAATACATATTAATTGCATTACACTGCACACAACCACAAATGTATGTATGTTTGCATATTTAAACCAGTTCCAAAAACTTATTTTTAATCCTATAAATGTACAACCTGATGACACTGATGTTTTTATTATATATAATGCTGTGATTAATGGGTAGTAGAGGAACGGTATCTTCACTGTAGTGTTCTCCATAAGCCGGCTATGTTCCAGAACAAATAATTTTAAAACTAGCACCCAGTAATTACAGTGCCAACACCTCATTTTCACTTTCTTTTGATGGTATCTTCTCAAAAGACATTGTGTAACTGATTACAACCAATGCAACGTACCTTCATCTTCAAGGAACAACAGTTAGTGCTGTGCAGTTTTTAAATATGTACATGCATCTACCTAAAAAAAAGTTTAATTTGAAATAAAGTCTACTTCATAACTTTCGCTGTAAACCCCTCAAAATATAACTTAATCAAAATGCATTCAGCAGCTCTGCAAATGCAACAAAATTATTAATGTTAGGACTTGCCTGTGACTCCATGAAGTGTGTTAGGTGGGCACCAGCATATCAGATTGGCACTGATAATCACATACCAGGCTACATAGCAGTCTTAACCCTTTGGTGCCACAAGTCAACAACAGCTGACACACAGTGTGATGCTGAGAAAACTATACATCAACTGAGTCATCACCAAGAACATGCAAATTAATGCACTTAAATTGCAGATCTTTTGCACAGTATACCAGGCACTTTATTTGGCACCAAAGTGTTAATATCCAATGCCACAAGAATCTAAAATCTTACATTCAATGAATGTTGCATATAATCTCTCCAGGAACTGTTCATTTCATACACATGATACAAATGCACACTATTTATTACATGGAGCTACTGCATTTACTGAAATAAATAACGAAAATTTTTCCTTACTTACCACATAAAAAAAAAAAAGAGGTGGGGGAAGTCACATTAAAATCACATGCCAGTTAAACATATTCTATGTATACACACACACACACTGTCCTGAACACTGAAGGAGGGTCACCTGATAAGCAAAGTTGCCTTATATTGAGGTAAAGAGTGTAATATACAATATCATTTCCATACCCTTTGCAGCACTAAGCATGGTTGATGCAAGTGTGCACTGCTGTGTCTCGATGTGACCCAATGTAAACCATCGTGGATAGCGACTAAGAACTAGCGAGGAGACATTTCCATTGACCGGATCATCCGCATCTTCATGCTCTTCTAGGATAGGTAATCTAGAAACACAACATCAGCATCAACACTAAGCTGGACATAGTGAGATGTCACTCCTACTCTAATAAATACACTGGTTAGCCTGTAATGTTATGGCATGATTGCTGTACCCACACTATTACAGAAGTTACCATTAGAAATATTTATGGGTATATCCGAAATTATCTTGCTGAATGTGTTGCAACTTCAAAATTCAAGTCTAGTGAGATGTGACACCATGGCAGGAGAGTAGATCTCAATGTTCTGAAGAAAAGTAGTGCCTATGTTTTCAGTCATTATGGTCCTTCAAAATGTCACAAACTACTGGGTCTCACTCAACAATGCAGCAACACACAAATCTTCAGCAGGGCCACTATAAATCTCAAACCTCACATATTAAAACTTGCTGAGTGTATATACTTCCAACTACAATAGACATGACAAAGTTGAAGTTGGACTTCTCTGTTGACTTTTTTGCATTCCACCTGTAGAAGAGTTTATAAACTGCTGCATCTAGCAATGAGAACACCTCTACTAACATCACCAGACCCTGGCCAACACCGAAATACTAAAAGAGGTATCCATAAGTACTCCTACAGCATCTTGATAAAACAAGTTAGAAGTTAATCTTTATTAATATTCAACCCCATGTTTTTGATTTCCATGTCTGAGAAAAATTTAAAAAATGTAGGAATAAGATTTGACACTAATTATTAAGCAGTAAAAATATTTTAGTGTTGACAGAGGTCAAGCTGTTGTGACAGTCATGGCTATATGTCAGTGCCACTGGCAACATACTGTCCTAACAAAATTGTGACACATGGATTTTACATGTCAGAAGGGACCATTGCATTTAACCTGAGCATAAAGTCAACAAAAATGAAAAGTGAATGCAATTACAATTTAAAGAGCCACTGAAATTGACTACATTAAATTAATGTAACACTGCATTACATTAAAAATGCAACCTAGTTCAATGCATTGCATTAAAATTGTAATGGAGTTCACTTATACCAAACGTCTATTAACGTGCATTGCTGTGTTGTATCCTGTACACCACACTGTCAATACTAGCAAGTTAAGACAGTATGTTATCAGCAACATCAAACTTTATGAGGTATTGCTTCAGAGTCAATGCACTCCAGCAATGACAAAAATGTTGCTGGAGTTATTTTTCCCACCATCAATTTCTTCCCCATCCCTCCCCCTCAGACACATCCATCACTGCAATCATCCAATACGTCATTTGGTCTCCGGTCAGCTGTCCACATATTACATCACTATCACAGGATACATATACGCGAAATGACATGCCTGTTGCAGCTACCCCAGTCACATTATATTATGCCAAGTTATCTCCACCACCTCTGATTACATTTAAATTACATCCACATTTTTGGAAACAGTTCACTCTTTTCACAACTGTAACAAAGCACAATGAATCCACAACTGTGACAAAGCGCAATGACTCCACAAGTGTGGCACAGCACAATGAATCCAAAAGTCTGCAACCAAATATTTACCATCATGCCTGCTGCATCATGACATATGTTACCAAGCATGCTGACAGTTCTCCTTTTGAGTTCTTGTGGTTATAATGTTTCAATAACTACATTATTCACTGGTCAGGCACCTGGATAAGCTGGTGCAGTTTTTCAAAAAAAATACAACTCTCATTTTCTTGCCATAAGTCAATCCTCAGGGACAATCAGCACAGTGGTCCATCAAAAGTAAGACCTCCCATCTCTGCCAAACCATTCTGGCACCTGAAGCCATTATACAGTCAGCCTCTTTAACCCATACTTTTCTGTTAAGCACATATTGTGTGCACTTTTTTACCCTCTTCCTGATAACAAATGATGGGAGTTTGTCAGTCCCATCAGCACTACTGGCTCAATTCATTCCACCATTGCTACAATCCTCTTTCCACTCAATGTCTGGTTAGACAGAAGCCTGAAGAACAGCCCTGGAAGCATTATCACTGTTCTGAGATTTGTAATCCTCATCAGTTTTGAGTAACTATTTTTATTTCTTCACTGCTCCAGAGTACACACTTTTCTCTCACTTGATACACTTGTGCACACAGCACTGTCACTGCTTGCAAACATCAACCATCAGCCACTGAATTCTTCTAAGTCCACACTTGTGGTAATATGCAGAGCCAATTCTCTCAGCAGTATGCCACAGTTACTGCACTGCAGGCTCCAACTTGTTTAAAACACGTTGCCAATAAATCCTCCATTTCTCAAAGTGGTGAATTTTTCAGGCACTTACTTTCACCAGACAACCTGCCACACATTTCACAACACTTTCTGAAGTTGTTACAATCCAAACCAACAAATGCAGCCAATTTTTATTCAAATTATGTGCATTTGTTGGTTTAAAAAGGGCAAGTGAAACAATTTACATTTCAGTTACATCAGAGTAAGAACATTTCAAAGCTCAAATGGTGACAATGGTGCAAGTTGCAGACAAAGCACAAATTGTGGAACATATCTTATTTCACAGGTGTCTAAAGGTGACTGCAGGTGGAAATTCAATTTTTATGAAAGGTATTATTTTTCGTAATGAGCAAAAAAGAAATCAGGTGGCAGCGATGTGAAGCTGCATGGACAGATGGCACTGTTGTGGGCAAAAACAGAAAACAATTCAGTTAATTTTATTCGCTGAAACACCCACAGGCAAGCCGATTTCACAGGCATGCAAACGGACAGCTGGTTGCTGAAACGATAAGCCACTGGGGTATCCAATGCCACAATAATTACTTCATATTCATATTTTCATGCTGCACTGGAGTGTTATGTAATTAATGTTAAATGTACAAAAGTTACATCAGAAGAGTAGGAAGTGTATGGTAGTAACATTTCAGTACCTAGTGGTCCAAGTAAACATTCTGTACGAGACAATGGTACACCAGACGAAAAGGATGAAAAGCTCTGCTCTAAATGATGGTAAATGCAACAAACACACACAAACAATCTTCAAAACAAACAATCCCTATCCCTTAGTTACAGTTTCCACAAATCCACTCCTATACATTCAATCACAGTGTCACAAAATATGCATGTTAACAACAATGAAAGTTAAACTTTGGTAAAGACCTCTCACAGCCACCTGGAGTTCTTGTTTATATCTACAAATAATGACTACTGCACACTAACCAGATAATGACAAAATGGCAAGTCATAGCCCTTTATACATACAGTCAGACATTGGAGGACACTTTGCAACCACTATTTAGTGGAATAAGCATGTTATTTATCTTTTCTGGCGAAGGTCAACAATAGGAAACCCACTGCAGTATAGATACCTCTCAATTTTGATTTATTATGGCCATCTTCAGGTCTTACTCTTAACTACTACCAATGATTCCTATTCCTCCAAGTGCACATAAACACACACACAATCAATATAAATGCCACACATACAAGTCACAAATCAATACATTTATTATCATATATTCATTTAACTGCTGTTATTTATTATTTTATTTGCATTTCAGCTATGCACATAAAACAACACTAAACAACTCACATCACTTACATCAAAATGTTGTTACTGACGAGGGTATTAGCTCTCCTGACCAAAAATAAAAAGTTTTAATGGCCAAAAGTAACTGATATTGTGGTCCTGTGCTGCCCACAAACCCTGACATTAGTACCTTCCGAAATAAGCACCATACTAGACTTACCGCATGGCTCGTAGCCCAACTTCATATGCCAGATCAGGGTAATAGTTGAGCAGCGAAAGGAACAGAAACCTGGCAAATGTGTGCATTGGAATGCTCTCGGGATGAATCCCTAAGCCCAAGCCACTCGAGGGTCCCCCCTCCAACAGCACAATGGCTTGGCGCCTCAGTACCGCAACCAGACTGTTGTCCAGCTCAATCTCCTGCAGCTTCGCTATCAGACGGTCCTCCTGCTTGCATGATTTTTCCTGAGAATACATAAAAGTTTTCTCATGCAGCTGCCTCCCATAAATTCAACCCCTCGTTCATACCTCAGGGTATCGTAGATTCGTACTCTACTCTACCCTGGGTCACATGGAAGGCTGTAACAGTTGCGGAGGGCATACTCTGATGAGGGTTGCTACGACACACGCTGACTAACGGGGCTCTGGTCTACCCAAGCCAAGGTGGACGGTATCGTGCTGAAGGCTACATGGCATTGGGATAGAGATTGCAGTGTCATAAACAATCCCCTTGGGGAACCAGGCCGCACCCAATTGTATGTAGGCCTTTCATCCACATGAGGCTCTGTGGACAGTGACCAAATACTTTCCCCATTTTTCGTGGGAGGGTTCCTTATTGGGGACTCTGACAGATATAAATGAATGAATATACCATTGTCTCTGGAGATGAAGCTTCTCTCTCCATAGGGACCCTGTTGGAGAACATGGAGGGGAGCTCATTTACTGGGGACTTTGAGGGAAAGGTGTAGAAAAAAACTCTGAAGATGGGTGTCTCTCTCTGTAGGGGCCCGTTGGGGAACCTGGGGAGTCCGTTGACTGGGAATTTTAGATATAGTTGGAGGGCTCCGGTAAGGGACCATCTCTCTTTCCAGGAGCTCTGTTAGGGGGGCTCCTTTCAGGGGATCGAGAAGGACGTGGGGAGGAGGGCTCAGGGGACGGACATCACTCCCCAATATCATGGGGGGCCTGTTCACCAGGAACTCTGAGAGTTAGTTGAAAGGGGGCTCTGGAAACGGTGCATCCCTCTCTATGGGAGCTCTTTTAGGGGAACCTGGAGAGGGGGGCTACTTTGCTAGGGACCCTGAAGGTTATGAAAGGAAGGCTCTAGTGATGGGCATCTCTCCTGATGGGGGCTCAGTTGGCCAACCTGGAGTAGGCTCACCTACCGGAGACTATGAGATATGGTTGAAACGGGCTCTAGGGGTGGAGTGTCTCTCTCTGTGGGAGCTCTGTGAAGGGAACCTGGAGGGAGGGCTCCCTTGCTAGGGACCCTGAAGGATATGTAGAAAAGGCTCTGGAGATGGCCATCTCTCTCCATAGGGGCCCAATTTGGCAAACCTGGAGGAGGGCTCATCTACTGGGCACTTTGAGAAATGGATGAAGGGGGCTCTGTCGATGAAGTGTCTCTCTCTGAAGAGGCTCCATGGAGGGGGCCTCAGGGGGGGAGCTCCTTCACTGGGGACCCTGGAAGATATGTTAAGAAAGTCTCTGGATACAGGCATCTCTCTCCATGAGGGCCCCTTTCCACCCAAGGGGAACCTGGTATGTGGGGGGGGGGAGGCTCGTATACTGGGGCCTTTGATAGATGAATGAAGGAGGGATCTAGCGGTGGGACATCTCTCTGTGAGGGCTTCCATGAAGGCTACCTTGAGGGAGGGCTCCTTTACTGGGAACCCAAAGATGAGGTTTTTGAGAAATATGCAAAATGCCCTGTAAACGGGCCTCTCTCTTCATAGGGGTCCTGTTGGGGAATCTGAAGGGGGTTTGTTTGCCAGGACTTTTGAGAGAAAAGAAAAGTATATCTGGGTTCCTTTCTTGGACCCAGAGCCATTAAGATATTAAGTCAGGGGGTCATCTGGAAATTTAGTAAAGGAACAGAGCTCTCCTTAGTTAATATTAGATTATGGGGCAGCACAAACGGCCCGTCTATAAGGCCTAGGTGCATCGGGACCTTAAGGGCTCGAACCCAATGTTAATCAATCAATCAATCAATCAATCTCATGCAGCTGCCTTCATCCAGCCAATCAAAATAAATTACAGATAGTAGATTCCTCACATGCTAGTTACATTGGCCACACAACAGAAGGTGTGTATGGGCAGTTCTTGTTTTACACCAGGGTTACGTTCCTGAAAGAGTTACATTAATCAAAATTGCACAAATCGAACACACAATTCCCATCTTAAACAGTGCATTTCCTGGGGGTTAAGGGATTGAAAACTTCATCGTATATATTGTATGACTGTACCACTAGTGGACACATGGCCCTGTAGAGTACATATGTACTGCATAAACAGTATATGTACATTTATACACAGTATGCATACATTTCAATACAATATAGTTCTTTATTTCTAATGCAATAAAAATGCAATAGACTCACATCCACAGCTTTTGGCACAGTCCATTCCAAAAGCACTGCGGCAGTCTTGCTACACAAACACTTCACTTCCTGATTTAGCACTTCCTGTGATTCTAACAGCATTATCACAAATTGTATGAATGCTACTATGAACATATCTAACATAAAGGCATACAAAAACAACTCATTCACCTTCATTCCAGTCAGCTTGTTACATCTAATTTCTCTTCATTACTGTTTGTCTACCACTGATTTTTCACTTGGATTTCACTAGGTGATGCTCATTTATGTTTCTCACTCATTCTGGTAACCAAAGCCAATGCCATTGAAGGGTGAATTACATCAGTCACATGATTATATTGCCAATGTAATTAACCCATACACATGATAGACGGCATGACAGTTGTGTCTCTTTCTGTTAGTCTCCAACATAAGTAAAGAGGAGCCATGGATCGTGTATGCCAAACGACATTAAACCAAATATTATTGCATATCATCTATGCCTAATCGCATTAAACCAAACTTTATCAGGTGAATTCAAGTCATGTAAATTTTCAAGTCACGTTAAAGCAAAACGGCGCAAATAGAAATTATGTAAAACGAGACCTGCCTGTACTGCCTTCAAGCAGTCAGACATTGGGTTCATGCTACAAATCCCACCAAGAGACATATTTTACTGGACCATTTTAATTACTGTAGAAAATATCTGGGTAGTTCATGAAGTAATGGATCACACACTTCTGTGGTATCATATATGCTTTTTGCAGACACTCTGTACTTGCAACATCTTATCCCTGTTTTCTGTAAACAAAGTACTTGCATTAAGCTGTAAAAATCTCACAAATGGCAAAACTCAGTACACAAACATGTTACTTAATTATGATACTCATGTGCCTTAAAGTGCTTGAAAGTGCTTTATGCCCATCATTTAATTGTGCCACAAATTATAGACCTTGCTGTCATAGCTTAAACATACCATGAGGAGCCAAGTTTTGAGAAATATATGACAGCAGATGACAAGTTACGTTCTTGTGTTACATAAGCATAAAAACAGGAATCCTCTGAAAGCATAAAAATTCAGATGTTGGAAGTATGACTACAAGGGGCACAAAGTAAAAAACAAAGACACAGAAAAGACGCCAGAAAAGGGTGGACACAGAGGATGATGATGATGATGATGATGATGATGCATACCTGTGCATAAAGACCTGCAGGCATGATTCGCTGTTGGCCCAGTCCAATGAGAGCCACCTCAACAGCCAGTGTGAGGTAAGTCTCTGAGCGATCACGTGAGCCAATTACTGGCACATGATGATATCGAGGGGGGACACTGACACTTGTGTCTTCAACACCCACTGGATCTAGAACACAAGCCACAGGAGAACATGAAACAAAGTACAAGACAAATTAAGCTTCTGATATTTGTGAGCATTCAATTTACCGTCTTGTTAAATGTTATGCTGCATAGTCTTGTAGACAAGTATTACACATATGTCATACTGTAGCCAAATGAGGGATGAGGAAGACAGGGTCTGGAAAAGAATAAGGTGGCATTGTGAGAATGGTAGGACACAACACTCTGCACTGACCATTTGACTGCTTACACTCACAGCACTGCATACTGTGATACTTGTTGGCAATGGCTAACATAAATGATGATGATACTACTACTACTACTACTGCTGCTGCTCCTGCTGTAACTTTATTGTTATTATTGTTGTTGTTGTTGTTGTTGTTGTTGTTGATGTTGTTGTTGTTATTATTATTATTATTATAATCATCATCATCATCATCCTTTTACCACCTTTATGCAGGGTATTTACAATTATATACCAGAAACTAACCATGTTTCTAGGGTATGTAGTGTTGCAGCTGTTCTGTATTTAAAATTTGTGCTACATGTAATGTTATTTCACCCTTGAAATATGTTTTGTACTTTTACATTAGCACATTCCACATGGTGTGCTGTGCCCAATATGGTAGTTTTTTGCAGTTTCTTGATTTTGTGCTTTCCAGGTATGTTGCTCAGGTATTGTCCGAGTAATTTTTAAATGGTTTCAGTCGTCCCTGTTATTACTGTTATCACATTTTCTTTCACATTCCACATGTGCTGAATTTCTGTTGTGAGGTCTTCACATTTTAGAATCTTCACATCTTCTCTCTTGATCACATTTCTGTCCCCATAAATTGCAACATCTATTAACATGCATGTTCCTTTATCATTATCATGCATTATGATGTC